>Ga0315280_10000294_pt1 | contig 92483 bp, 87 predicted proteins | sample YL17G06_40_MG_FD_203697 | JGI IMG/M metagenome (GOLD analysis project Ga0315280, IMG submission 203697) | Sediment microbial communities from Yellowstone Lake, YNP, Wyoming, USA - YL17G06_40 | ecosystem: Environmental > Aquatic > Freshwater > Lake > Sediment | place: USA: Wyoming | collected...
CTTGGGTTTTTGGTTTTAGACAAATCCAATTCTACCCAAGAAAGGTCCGGCCGTCTCGCTGCTTCGCCTACCCGGTCAGACCCTGGCTAGGATCTTTGATTCTGAAAAGCTAATTTGGACAAGAGTGATTCCGTGTCGCCCCTGGCCAGATCGTTCCAGACGATGACCATTGCGATGCAACGCGCCAGCCCGATCATGATCAGACCGACCATATACTCGGGGTAGCCGCGCAGGAAGACGATGGCGAGGACAAACATCAGGATCGGGCCGATCACCCAGTTCTGGAGGAGCGACAATCCGAGCACCTTGAAATTGCGGAACACATCGCCCAGTTCCTCATAGCGCACCTTGGCCAGAGGGGGATACATCATCAGGATCAGCCCGATGGCGATCGGGATATTGGTCGTGCCGACCTGGAACCTGTTGACGAAGGATTCCGTGCCGGGGATGAAATATCCCATGCCCACGCCGACCGCCATGGCCAGGAAGATCCAGAGCGTCAGGAAACGGTCGAGAAAGGAGAGGCCTCCTCCAGTCCCGGGCCGGAGGCACGCTGCCGGCGACATCTGAGTATCGATATGTGGCTTTATTGCATCTGAATTCACGCGGTTTGTCCTTTCCATGTCTTGCAGTAGGTGATGTCAGTCTTCGTTACCCTGCTGATTCCGGCGTCCCCTGCGAGTTTGCTGCTTGATGGCTTGATCCATCCCGGCAGCGGGGCTGTGCTGTTCCAGTGCCGTGTTTGGTCATGACCGCTTGCCAAACCTGGATGCTTCGGGCCCGGAAGGCGCCGGCACAGGACAGCAGGTAGTACTCCCACATGCGTTTGAAGCGGTCGTCATATTTCTCCTTCAGCCGGGGCCATGCCTGCTGGAAATTGGCGTTCCAGGCCATCAGCGTTTTGTCATAGTGGGGCCCGAGATTGTGCCAGTCTTCGATAACGAAGAGCTTCTCCACGGCCCTGGCGATCTGAGTGATGCTGGGCAGCATGCCATTGGGGAATATATATTTTGCGATCCATGGATCGCAGCTCATCCGCGACACATTGCCGCCGATCGTATGCAGCAGAAAAATTCCGTCATCCTTCAGGCAACTGTGGACGACCTTCATGAAGGTTCGATAGTTTTTTTGTCCAACATGCTCGAACATGCCCACGGAGACGATCTTATCGAACCGGCCTGAAACGGCGCGATAATCGCAGTCTTGAAATTGAACCGGTAATCCTTTGCAGAAGTCACGGCCATAGCGCAGTTGCTCCTGAGAAATATTCACAGCCGTCACCGTGCAGCCGAATCGCTCGGCCGCATATCGCGCGAGTCCGCCCCATCCGCAACCAATGTCAAGAAGGTGGTCGCCGCGGTTGAGGTGCATTTTCCGGCAGATCAGCTCGAGTTTATCTAACTGGGCCTGGTTCAGATCGTCTGTTGCTTCGAAATACCCGCAGCTATATTGCTGGTAAGAAGGATCCAGAAAGGAGAAGAACAGGTCGTTGCCGAGGTCATAATGGCGCTCGGCAATCGTACGCGCCCGGCCCTTGGATTGCAGATTCAAGAGGATGGCCGGTAAAAAGCGCATGAGGTATCGCAGATTCCCCCTGACCTTTGCTTCCACCCCGCCGCGCAATAGTCTGCATATCATTTCATCCAACTGCGCGCAGTCCCACCAGCCATCCATATAGGATTCGCCGAGTCCGAGGCTTTTTTGACGCAGCACGCGCGAAAAAAAACGGTCATCTCTAATCTGAATGTCCCATGGGTCGGAGCCTCCGATCACAATCCCGGCGTTTGCCATAATCTGCGTGATAGCGTGTCGTTCGAGCTCTCTCAGCACGGGACGACGCAGGTTCTTGCGCAGAAAAACCTGCTCGGCAATTGAGGGCCCAAAATCGACGCTGCCTTCCCGGAAACGTTCAGCAAAACCTCCCGATTTGAGTGTTTTGACGGGTTCCATGGCTTTACCTCCTTTAAAGCGGATCCGTTTCGGTGTTCTTGCCCTCATCCCTCCGATGATAAATCCATCAACGCAATCACTGCCTCACATGTCGACTCCGTCCGCGGCGAGCCCAAGGTCCGAAGCCAGGGGTGGAGCCAGCTCAGATCTATTATTCGAAATTTCCCCATATGACGAAATAAAGAACGTACTTTCTCCCAATGCGCCCTAATGCGGGTGATTTATTTCCGACTCTGTATCTGACACAACTCCTCGGGATCGAGTTGCCTGATGTCGGCCACCCGGCGCGCGTCCGCTTCGATTTGCGGCGCCCTGGCCAGCGTCCGGTCCAGCCAGGCGAGCGCATCCGCGGCTTCCTTGGAAACCTCGCCATCGGTTCTACGGAAGTACGACCAGCGTCCGTTCCTGCGTACGGCGACGAGGCGCGCCTGGCGCAGGACGGACATGTGTTTTGATACCGTGGAATTTGCGAGGCGGAGCAATTCAGCGAGCTGGCAGGCGCATAATTCACCGTCCCTGAGAGCCATGAGCGCCCGCAGGCGCTGTTGATCCGCCAGCGCCTTTGTGATGGCAATGGTATCGTCCAAAATTCTTGATCTATAATTCGTCATATGGCGAACCATAAAACACGGCATTGTTCCTATCAAGCACTCTTTGCAGATTCTGTGCCCCAGCCGCGCCGTCTGTTTGTCGCCCGCCGGCGCGGCGGACGACGGGCTGCACGGCATCATACTTCCAGAATGGCTGAATGGCGTTGGTCTCACTCCCCCGCGACCAGGCCCGAAGGCGCGGATGTTTAGATGTGGGGGCGTTATGTTAACTTCGGTCCGTCATTTGGCTTCCCGAAGCCCGGTGCCGCATGCACTGACTTGCCCTTTGCCGCCGTGGCGGCGCGGGATGGCGCAAGCCAGATCACCAAGCCTGCCCCTACAAGTCCAAGTGATGCGAACTGGGCAACGGTCAGGCCCAACGCCACGCGCGTGTTGACGCGAATGAACTCGATCAAGAAACGCGTTGCGCCCGCGAGTAACAGATAGCGCGCCACAAGAAGCCTGTCGGAGGCCCCGCGCCTGCTCCAGCGCAGCAGCAGGAGCGTCAGCAGGCCGAGAAACGCGGCCTCATAGAGCTGGGTTGGGTGGACGCGAGCCTCTGTCGGCGGCAATCCTTCGGGAAATGCGACGCCCCAGGGCAGAGAAGTCGGACGGCCATAGTCGTCGCCAACCAGGAAGCATCCGAAACGGCCGAACATTTGGCCAATCGCCAGGGCAGGTGTGACCGCGGCAAGCGCGCGCAAAATCGATAATTTGCGGAGCATGAGCGTGAGAGCCCCAAGGCCGATGCCGCCTGCGAATCCGCCAAACCAACTGAGCCCTCCACGATCAAGAAGAAGAGTTAGAAAAGGCTCCTGGCCTGCATGCTCCGCCACGAAAAGCAACTTGGCGCCGATCATGCCCCCGAGAAGTCCGGCAATCGCCGCGTCGAGCGCCGATGCCGGCACGGAACGTGCTGCGAGCTCACGTTTGAAAAGCCATAATCCCACGAGCGCCCCAAGGGCGACCATGATGCCGAAACTGCTGACCTCGAAATTGCCAATATGAAAAAATACTGGATGCATTTGATTCCATACTCCAGACAGCTCAATGGGCAGCTGCGGCCGGGAAATCAACAAATTCGTGCGCCGACACGAGTACATTCCGCACGCACGCGCATCGCTGCCGCGACTCTGCCGCCCTCTCGCTCCACAGGGCTATTTCCCTTGGGAACAGCCCCATCGCAACTCTTATGCTACATTATTGGTTTTCCAATACGAACCATTGTCGAGTCTCCTATGAGACTATCACGATCATGACTCCGGAATTCTTCAAGCAGCAGAGATCGCACCATGGCATGAATGGATAGGCAAAATAAGCAGAATCAACCCAATCCACCTCTCTCCCAGCTTACAATGTGGAGGCGTTGTGTTAACTTCGGCCCGTCAACTGTTTCCCCGGGGCCCAATGTTGACGAACAAGTTACGGGCTGTCCTTGAGGGACAGATTTCTAATCGCTCTGTGCCGCGCCGCCGCCAATATTTTTTCGACGCGCTCAACTTTCTCGGGTTCCAGATCCGCCATGTCTTCGCCTCGATCCAGCCTCATGAGGATCGAATCAAGTTCGGAGTAGCGCATACCCAGCATCAGTTCATCGGTTATCCCCGGTATTAGATCGGGCGATGGCGCTTTTGCCCTTATTCCGTCCGGCACGCCGAGTTCTTGCGCCAACTCGTAGACCTGCGTTTTGTACAGGTGCACGATAGGATCGATATCCGCCGCTTCGTCGCCCCACTTGACATAGAAACCGGCAAGCGCTTCAGTTCGATTAGTGGTTCCTATTACGGCGAATTTTCTCTGTTCTGCTTCGAGGTAAAGGCATGCCATACGAATCCTGTGCTTGGCCCGATAATATGCCAGGCCCCGGAGGAACGCCGCATCTCCCCTCTGTTCGAGATCCTGGAGGAATGCGGCGTCTTTGCCCAGCTCCGCCAGTTTTTTCAATACGTACCGTTCCTGCATTCGCCTCGGGACAAAAAAAGTCGGAGGCTGCAACCGGTAGACACCCATCGATCGCAGAATAGGGGTGATCGGCTTTATGATTCGCTTAATGCCAAGATGATCGCATACCAGGAGTGAATCCCTCGACGTCTCCGGCGCGGAATCCCGCTCGGACAACAGAAGTCCCAGGACTCTGTCCCTGTCGATGGCGCGGACGGTCAAAGCCCCGACCACGGCAGAATCAATACCGCCGCTGATCCCGATCACGGCCCCAGCGAAACCGTGATCCTTGATCGTGGACTGGATGAAGTGAACAATCTCAGAGCTCACAGACGTTCCTGCTTTCATCCGGACAACAACCGGTTGTCTCCCAGTGCGCACTATGATGAAGCCGTGACCAGTGTTCCAGGTAAGCATTCCCATCTGCCACCCGAACAGCTTCGGCCAGCATTTTCAGGCCGAGCCTTCGGCGCGGCCCGCGCGACAGCAGGCGGCAGGCAAACAGATACAAGCGCAATAGCAACAATCTCCATGTTGGATATGCCCGCCGCCAGAGTTGCGCTATCTCCCCGTAGAATTCCCGCAGCGGCAGGCGCGTCGGCAGCACGGCGTGAAACAGATCGAAGAGCTCGTAGTTGGCGGTTGTCAGCCGCCCCCGCACTTCCTCGAACAGGACCGTGCCAGGCAGCGGTGTAAGGACGCTGAACAACGCCCGCCGCAGCCTCCAGCGCCGCACGTACGCTCCCAGGGCGGCAAAATCCCGGTGATTCCAGGCGGGATCCACAATAAAAGAAACCGTCGGTTCGATTCCCTGCCGCCGCAGCACCTCAAGAGCCTTCTGGTTATTCTCGACCGAGTTGTGCTTGTCCACACCTTCCAGCCCGGCCTGATCCGTTTTTTCAAATCCGACAAACACGCAGTCGAGTCCGATCTCCCGCCATCGCGTAATGGTATCGGCGTGACGAACGATCGCATCGCTGCGCGCCTGGATGATATAGCCCTTGCGAATCCCCATCCGGCGAATCAGGCGCGCAGTTTCGTCGGCGCGGCCGCTCGCGGATAAAAAGTTGTCATCGGTAAAAAAAACATAGGGGTCGCTGATCCCGGCCAGTTCTTCGACGATCCGGCGCGGGCTCTTGAAGCGCACCCTTTTCTGGTAGAAGCGCCAGACCGAACAGAAACGGCAGCAGTATGGGCATCCCCGCGCGGCTTCCAGCGAGGCGATCGGGGAGGTGAAAAACATGTAATAGTCTGACCGATAAGCCCGGCTGAGTGCGCGATCCGGTTTGGGCAGAAGATCCAGATCCTTCGCGGGTGATCTGGGGAAAGTAGAATATTGCCCCTCGGGCCGGTTGAGCATGAGGCCGGGCACTCTTATGGGATCATCGGCGGCGTCGAGACAATCCGCCAGTTCTCGCGAGGTAAATTCTCCCTCTCCGAGGACAATGGCGTCAACAGCGCCGTGACAAAAATCCCCGGGCCGCAAGGTGGGATGATGTCCGCCCACGAAGACGAAAATTCGTGGATCGGCTTCCTTGGCGAATTGCGCTATTTTCAACGCCTGGTAGGTATCAACGGTGAAAGTCGAGCTGATGCCGAGCATATCGGGTTGAAAACCGGCCATCGTTTCCGGCAGCGCGTCCGGCATCACGCGCAGGTCCAGGAGAAACACCTCGTGACGGTCCCGGACTGCGCCCGCCACTGCTTCCAGGCCCAGCGGCTCGACTCGAGCGGCGTGCTGCAGGCCCCTGGTCAGTTCCTGATCGGGCTGTACGAGAAGAATACGCATCGCGTCCCTTTCCATTCGGCAATAGAGCTGTTGAAGCCTATCCTCTCCGGTTCATTGACTTGACGGATGGCTCTGCCTTTACCGATGCGGATGGCGACCTTCGTCGTCCCGACAGGTCAGAAGGTTTTCTTGACAACCCAGAACCGGCGCGAGTCCCGGATCCGAACCTATCATGCTTTCAACGGTTCTGTCTGAATCATGGTTGGCGGGATCCTCATCCTCGCCCTCCCAGTAATTGGATGCGTCCCCCGGCCGCCCGGACCGTCGTGTCTCTGCCTTGAGGTATTCCTGTTCCCAGACGGGATCGAACACTTGTTTCAAATCCTTGTCGTAGGCGCGCATCCGGCCGGCGTACTCCTGATCAATCAAGGCTTCAGCCGCCGATCGGTCTTCCGGCACGGGACGATATTTGCCGATCAGTTCCCGCCCCGTTGCGTAATGATCGCGCAGCGAACAAGGGAGCAGCCAGTTGCCCCCGCGTCCTTCCGGGCCGTCGCTCCGGGCATAATCCGATTGCCAGCGCCGGATGGCCTGGAAGTAGGGGAGATCATAGACATCGTCCAGAGTCCCGCCGCGCCGGTAAATGTCGCGAATGTTGGCGGGCGAATAGGGCACAAAGACGCACGGCATTACCTTGCCATTCCAGTCAATATAAAGGTAGCTGGTGCCTGCGGCAATGCATCCTTGCGTAACGGTGCCGCAATTCCAAAAGTCAGCCAGCATGATTTTCCGTTCTCTGATGATCCGCCATGTCCGTTCCCACATCCCCAGCCGCTGTTGGGGTGTGACGACCAGATCCGCCGTATAGCCCCGGCCTATAGGCATATATTGGAACAGCCATCCGAAGACCGCCTGCTGCTTCTCGAAAAAGAAATCCACGAGTTCATCGGACAGAACCTCCTCGGCGTTCTGCCGGGTTGCGGTCATCGAGATTCCGAACGGCACGCCGGCCGTGCGCAAATTGTCCATGGCCTGGAGGATGCGTTTGAACACACCGGCGCCGCGCCGCGCGTCCGTGCGCGGTTCAAGCCCTTCAACTGAAATTGCCGGCACCAGGTTGCCGGCGTCCGCCATGCGTTCGGCGGTCGGCCGATCGATGAAGCAGCCGTTAGTGTAGCTTTGAAAGAAGCAGTCATGGTGGCGTTCGACCAAATCCAGGAGCCGTTTGCCGTTCGACCTGTACATCAGCGGTTCGCCGCCGGAGATCGTAAAAAAGCGGACGCCCCATAATTCCTTGGCTTCGGTTACGATGCGGTCCAGCGTCTCCCACTCCAGCCGTTGCGGCGACGATCCCGAGCTGGAGTAGCACCCGGCGCAGCGCAGGTTGCACGCACTGGTGGGACTGATGACAAGAAACGAAGGGGGCAGTGCGCCGCCATGCTTCTCCGCGAACCGCTGTTTCGCGTGTTCGATTCCGCGGTCCTTCGCCAACACGACGTTGGCAAGGAACGTTCTCAGCAACCCTCGAAGCGCCTTGCGAGAGATCTGGCCTCTATCCAAAGCACGGGCTGCGGAAGCGAATATCGCGCTCAGCATGTCAGCCTGATCCTGCAAGACACGATCGGGACACCCCGGGCATGCCTTGCCATTTGCTCGCGCAACAACGGATCTTTCGAGTTCTCTCAGCACAGGCCCCCGCAGGCTCGGGTGCAGAAAGACCTGTTCGGCGATGGAAGAGGCGAAATCGATGCTTCCTTCCCGGAAATGCTCGGCAAACCGTTCTGTTTTGAGTCTTTTGGCGAGTTCCATGGCTTTACCTCCCTTGCGGGGCTCCGGTTCGGTCCTGTGTTCCCATCCATCCGGCGATGAAGCCGTCTACAGAATCACAGCCTCACGTGTCGACCCCGGCCGCGGCGAGCCCAAGGTCCGAAGCCAGGGGGGATTGCCGAAACTCAGATCTATCATTGGACATTTCACCATATGACGAACTAATGAACATACTTTCTCCCAGTACGCCCGAATGCGGGTGCTTTATTTCCGACTCTGCATCCGACACAACTCCTCGGGGTCGAGCCTCTTGATGTCGGCTACCCGGCGTGCGTCTGCTTCGATTTGCGGAGCCCTGGCCAGCGTCCGGTCTAGCCAGTTGAGCGCATCCGTGGCTTCCTTCGAAACCTTGCCGTCGATTCTACGAAAGTACGACCAGCGTCCGTTCCTGCGCACGGCGACGAGGCGTGCCTGGCGCAGGATGGACATGTGTTTTGAGACCGTGGAGTTTGCAAGGCGGAGCAATTCGGCGAGCTGGCAGGCGCACAATTCACCGTCGCGGAGAGCCATGAGCGCCCGCAGGCGCTGCTGGTCCGCCAGCGCCTTGGTGATAGCGATCGTATCGTCTAGAAGCCGTGATCGATAGTTCGTCATATGGCGAAATATAAAACACAATATTGCCCCTGTCAAGCCCTTTTTGCAGATTCCGTGCCGTAGCCGTCATTCATCGTCGATTTCAGTAGGGCGCCGCCATCGGAACTGCTGTTGTTCCGATCAAAGCTGCCAAGGATCGGCATTGAGAAGAGAGCGGGAAAGGAGCGAATTTATATGCCGCATCGCTGGTGTTTCGCGCGCGGGCGCGGCAGACATGGGACAACTCGTCTATACCTCATGATCTGCTGGCCGACGTCGGGGATATGAGTGCACAGCGCGGCAGGGAAACATGGAAGATGCGAAACAAGATGGCTGAGAACCGTCAGGCCAGCGCGTTTGTCACCCAGGTGGTCACTTCAGCCGCCGAGGGGATCCGTCCGGCGCACACCAGCTTTTCGTTGATGACCAATCCCGGCGTGGCCAGAATGTGGTATTTCATGATTTCCGGGAATTGCGTCACCTTCTCGATCTGCGCCTCCACTCCCAGGGTACTGACTGCCTGTTGGGCCAGCTTCGCTACCTTGACGCAGTTTGCGCAGCCGGGGCCAAGAACTTTGATCGATATCATGGTCACCTCCATAATTGGCCTTGCGTTTATAAATTGATTTCGATTTGCGGATTGACCTGAATCCGCGATTTCACGGAATTGGCCACGAGGCTGTATTTCTGCGCCGATTCCAGCGCGCGCTGTACGCGCTTCTCCACGGCACCCCTGTCGGTGGCTGCCGCGCGTAGGACGATCCTGGGCTGCAGGACAACCGTGGTGAACGTTTCCGTCCGATCAAGCTCGATGAGTTTGGTCCCTTCGGCGTCGCATTCATAAGAAACCAGGTCCAGCTTGAACCGTTCGCAGGCCCAGAGGAACATCATCATAACGCAGGTGTTGACAGCCGCCACAAAAGCATCCTCCGGAGTCAACACGCCTGGATGGCCGTGCGCGTCCGGGGGAGCGGAAAACTCCATCTCCGGTCCGTTGCCCATTTTGATGTGGCCCCAGTGCTCACCCTTCCAGACCACCGATGTGTGATAGGTCGCTGTGCTCGCCATCAATCCCTCCCTCGGCAGAAACCGGCGTATTCCCGTAGGATTGCCTCGGCATAGGCGGCCTCCCGTCCTTCCGGAATGGGATTGTAGATTGCCACCGCTTGCATGAGTTCGATTTCCGTGCTCTCATCGGCAGGTCTGCCATCATCGCGAAACCGTGCGAAAATAAGCGGCAGCGCAATCAGTTGTACATCCGCCCCGTCGATCTTTAAATTCTGCAAGGGAATTCCGGATCCACACGAACAGGTGGCTTGTTGAGGCGCTGATTCTTCTTGCGCCTGGACGCCCCCTGATGGCGAGCCGCTCCGCCGGTCCCATGTGAGGTCGAGCAGCCGATCGACATTTTGGGCGATCTGATCGGCAGCGGTCTCCGCGGCCCCCTTGCCGGTCAGGCTGAGCCGGCGTGCGCTGCCCAAGGCGCCAGGATCGAGAGGTTGAATGTCACCGACGACTATGCTGACTGCGGGTTTGCCGCTATACATTTCCGTGCCGCGCGCGGCGCATCTTTTCGCGCAGCCGTCCACGGCGATGGTCGGATAAAAGCGGGCGAAGGCGCGATCCCCCTCGCCGCCGGCCAGGAAAAGCGGCAGGCAAATCGTTACCGTATGTTCCGGACGCAACGATTCCAGCACCTTGAGCGCAGCCAGGCGCGTGATCGTACCTTCAGGCATTTCCTCGCCGCAGCAGGCTACGATACCCACTTTCCTTTTGGGCAGCTCAGGCATGGCTCACCTCGCTTGTCAGATCGTCCACAATTTCTTTGACTTCCAGAGCGAGAGCCTGCGCCAACTTGTGCGCGTTTTCGTCAAGCTCGGCAATGCCGGATGGTTTCAGATCGCGATGCCTGCGATAGACATCGAGAACTTCCAGCCCGCGCGCAACCGTGCCGCCCGATGCGGCTACCACCTTGGCGGCGCAGGCCAGCTTGCAGCCGTCGATCGTAACGGCTTTGGTGCCGGACATTTGCGCTCGTACGTCATCTTCGCCCAGCACCAGAAGGGAGAGGGGCATCAGTCTCGTCTTTTCCGAGCACAGGTCTTCAGTCACCACATATGCCCCTTCCCGTGCAACCGACCCGTAGCTTTTGCCGATCCCGCTGCACGGCACGATAAGGACCTTCGGTGTCATGGTTTCAACTCCGCTTCGGCTTGTTCCTTGACCAGAGTGAGATACGCATTCGCATCGAGCAGTTGGACGCGGTCGCTTTCCCAATCCTCGAGTTCCAGTACTGCCAGCCAGCCCTTCCCATAGGGATCCTGATTGATCAGTTCCGCGGCCTGCTCGAGGGCAGTGTTGATCTCGACGATGGTGCCCTTCACCGGAGAGGGGAGGCTGAGATTCACCTTGACGGTCTCGATGCCGGCAAATTCGTCGCCCGGCTGCAGCGCAGTTCCAGCCGATGTGACTGTTGCAAACGCGATATCCCCGCTGCGCTGTTGCGCAAAATCCGAGAGCCCGACTCGCGCGCGGCCATCTTCGATCCGAACCCACACCCCCGCATCATTGAAATAAAGCCCCTCGGGAACGAGAAAGGTGAACTTATCCAGTGAAAGCCTGAGCATTTCATCAGTCATTTTCTTCTCCAGGAAAAATCGCAATCCCGCTCATGACGTGCTCACCTCAGACGGCGCGGCCGCTCGCCCCGGGTCTCGATATGGCACTTCCCCAAATGCTGAGCTTTTTTCATCCGACCGATGGTCATCCATGAATCAGCTCCTTAATGAATTCCAGTGGGTGTTCCGTTGTCATTTCCTTGCGCCCGATGCGGCCGTGGATGAACGTAAACGAGCCAGGGAACCTGCCAGGGCGAAGATGGACGTTATACACATGCCAGACAGCAATGGCCAAGAGGGCCAAGACTGCCTCGTGCGCATGAGCTTCTTTCAGAGCGTCGAACAAGGCCGGCGACACGGCCGGGAGCACAGTCCGTACCATGCCGGGAAACCACATGGCAAGACCGCTGGCAAAAAAGATTGCGCACCCCCAGAAAACCGCCCAGTAATCGAATTTCTCGAAGTAGGCGAAACGGCCGAAGCGCGGGCGCTCGCGGCGTTTTCCCACCATCCACATCAAGTTCTGGGCAAACTCCCGAAAATCACGGCGCCGTGGCAGAAGGAGGACAAAGTCACGACGGCCCTCGGGGTGGATCAAGCTGTAGATCGCGTGGTATCCGCACACGAAAACCAGGATGGACGCGCCCACGCGGTGTACCACGCGCCAGAAGTCCAGCCCCCCCAGAACACCGGTCAGAGCGGATGCCCAACGAGCGCCGGGGTACCTCGTTCCGAATACGAACATCCCCGAGAACAGCAACAGGATCACGCTCGTCATCAGCAGTAGGTGTTGCGCTAGGAAATGCGAATTGAAGCGCAGTATGGACTGATCTGCGCTGTCTTCTGGAATCGCTGCCGCGTGACGTCGCCTGGCGATGATGTCCAGGACGATGTGAATCAGCATGCCGCCGATGACGATGACCGTCAGCCACCGGAAAAACGTCTGGGTTGCGGCCACGACTCCGCCATATTCACGAGGTGAGCCGTCGTACCCGATGATGTCGTGCTGAGCGGCGTAAACCGGTTTTCCGTCAGGACCGAACGGGTAACGAACCACGGGCGCGAAGAAGAACGCGGAGTCAGCGGCATGGCAGTCTTTGCATCCGCCGGCGCCCAGCGCCGCTTTGGCCGGCAAGACGTTGTGCGAGTACTTGTATACCGAGGCATAGGGCGTTGCCTCATACGGTTCGTGCGGCAACACTTCGAACATTGCAGCGCTGGAGTGCTTCCGGTCGTCCGAGACGTACACGAGGCGCCTGCCTTCGAGCGGGAACCCCGTGGCGGCCAGATAGGCCCTCGTGGCAGCCAGCAGCGCATCGATCTCCTCGGGCCGATTAACCTCGATGGCGCCATCCTTGTTATCATCGGTAATGCTCGCCAGCTCCGGATACTTGTTTGTCGGATCGGACAGGTGCTGCGTCCACATCGCGAAGAAGTCGCGCATGAAGAGCTGGTTCAGTCCGGGTTTGCCGTCTTCCTCGAAGCCCACCCATGAGCTGTGGACCTGGTTGGCTGGGAAAATCTTGCCCTTGTAGCGGATCAGGGTCGGCCTGAACTCGTTCACCGGCTGATCCTTCACGGTAAAAAGGTCCAGTTCGCCGTAATGGTTCCAGAACTTCATGTCCTGGTCGTAGAAAGTCCAGATGTGCTTAGGTGGAGGGGTGATCCGGGGCGCGGGGTTGAAAACGTCGCTGGCCTGAACGAGCGCCGCCTTCGTGTAGCGCCGGGGAATGTGGCAGGTCACGCAGGCGATCCTGTCCAGGTGCAGCGGAGGGAGCCACGTGTGTTTCGCGACGGGGGCGCCGAGCGTGCCGTCCGCGTGACAGGACTCGCAACTGCGAACCGTGTTGTCCAAGTCATTCCGGACCCAGCCCGAAGGATCGTCGCCCTTGCCGATCTGGTGAACCTCGCGCCCGCGGATCCTCGAGTCGGAGGCCCCGCTGCCGGCGGTGTGGCAGTCCACGCATTTCAGGCCCTTCGCCAGATGCACGTCGGTATGTGGCGTGAACGAAGCGCCGCGCTTTTTCCAACCAGGCTTCCAGTGGCAGTTCAAGCAAGTCTCGTTGCGCGGTGTTCGCACGATGTGCAGGGCAACGTTGCCATCCGCGTCGAAGTGGTCTTTGTTGTATTCGACGCGCGGCTTCTCGGCCGCAGCGACTTTCCCAACGATCTTGCCGAGTCGCGCGCCATCGGTTGCGGCCCATCGGAAGTTGAGATTGGCGAGCTGCGCATTGCGCGCTCCGTAATCGTATTCAGGCATGTGGCAGAGGAGACAGTCCGCCTCAATAACGCCTGTTTCCGACCAGCGCGCCTTGTAGTAGTCGCCGTCCAGTCCGTTCTCGCCGCCGGGGATGAGCCCTGAGCCCTGCTCCGCCATCCGCTGGTCGTAACGCCTGCCGTCGCGGTCGTACTCCATTGGCCCGCCGCCGGGATGGCAATTGCCGCAGGTAGCCGTGACGAAATCGAAGGAGGTCATGTCGATCGTATGCGGATTCGAATTCCGTTTTGGGGCGAGCTGGCGATAGAGCGGGGCCGGTGAGCACCAGTTTCCGCCGTAGTTGCCCGGACTGCTGGCCCAGTTGTAGCGGGCCGCATATTCAGGCGGCATCGCTTCACCCTTTCCCTGAGTGAAGTGGAAACCCTCGGTGATTTTTGCGTAGTCGTGGCAGCCCGCAGCGCCACATGTCTGTTTGGGCGAGTAGGGAACCCCATCGTTGACGCCCCGGACCGGGTCGATCACCTTCCCGGCCTCGTCGCGAAGCGGGAACGGCGGACAGACGCCCATCGCCCGCGCCGGACGATCGGGGTCTTGCGGAGGCGCCGGCCGGTCGAAAGCGCCCACCCGCGCGATAACAACGATAAGGACAATCACGGCGGTGAGGACCGCGAATGTTCTTGAGGACAGCAAGTAATTGGAGGATGAGAGTTTCATGGAATACCTCTACCAGGTGTAAGCAGTTTGAAGAACGTACCGGCTGGATGCGGGCGCGGAGCACGTCCTGGCCACGAAGGGCCCGGGGATGCAGACGTTGATCACAGGAGCTTCACCAGGAGCTGGGCCGCGAGCGCCCACATTAAAAGGCCGAGTCCGGCCTTGATCATTCTCGGTTTGACCCTCATGCTGAATCGCGCCCCGAGATTCCCACCGACGAGAACGGCAACGCCGGTCACCGCAATCAAGAGAATATCGAGACGGTGAGACGACGCATGGCCCAATATTCCAGCAAGTGCCGAGAAGGATATGATCAAATGCGACGACCCCGCTGCGAACTTCGTAGGATACTTGCAAATGTAAGTCATGAAAGGAACGATAAGGATGCCGCCGCCGACTCCCAGCAGGCCGGAGATGGCGCCAACGGCGAAGCTGGTAATCACGATGAGCGCATGCATGGCGGCGGACAGGTTTATGGGCGCCTTTCCCTCGACCGTTCCCTTTTCCCAATACGAATAGACCATCCTCGCTCCGAGAACAACCAGGAAGAACACGAACAGCCATAATAAAACGGTCGTATTAACGAATCGGGACAGAGCTCCCCCGGCAAAGGCGCCGACGACGATGCCCGGCACGAACATGAAGGACGTTCTGAAGTCGATCATCTTGTTCCGGTAAAAAATATATCCCGCAGACACCGATGTGATTAAGTTCAACACCAGCGATGTGGACGTGGCCTGCAATACCCCGTAACCAAGAAGGATCAGTATCGGAGAGTAGACCGATCCTCCGCCCTGGCCAAACATCGAGAATATAAAAGCAAGGACAAAGACGAGGAGAACGGCGAATAGAAGCGTTACGTTGAGATCCATCGGTTTGATCCCTCGGAAGGACTCCTAGAGGCCGGGGCTTGATTTCGTGAAGCCGGAGCACGGGATGCAGACCGGTTTGCCGTCCCGGAAACGGAGGTAGCGCTCGAAGACATACTCACCGCAAACCGAGCAGGCCGTCCTGTTGAATGACCCGCGGGGCGGGGTGAAAGAAAAGTCCCGCCGTTCCGCCACAGCGAAAATGCCGGCATCGGGGAGCGTGAGCGTCCACTCGATTGCCTGCTGGGTGACGAGGTCCGGAATCGACGACGGTTCAATGCCCCGTTTGCGATACGTGAAAAACTCCAGTTTCCCAAACTCATCGAGAAACGACGGTTTGAGCGCGTAGCGCACCGGCGTTTTCTGCGGATACCAGAACGTCGCGGCGAGTTTCCCCCAATGGCTCTTTTCGATGAGAGTTTTGCCAAAAGTAGCGCCCGTGGCGATCTGAATCCCGTCCATCAGGCACGTCTGTGGATGGCCCTCGCCCAGTTCGGCAAAAACGTGAAGCGTGTGGTCCTTCTCCCGCTCGACACCGAGTCGCTCAAGAGCGAGGAGGCCCATCCGGAAGCCCAAGGGCATGAACGGGCACCTGTGCCCGTGAAACTCGAACGCCCAATCGGGCGGGATGAAGCGGTGATTGTGAGCATCCATGATTTATCCCTTCATTGAATACATAGGCAGATAGAGCCTAAGTGATGAAAACCTACCGGGATCTGACCTCGGTCCCAGTCACTGAAATGGCATAGGCATCCAAGAGGGCGCCGCTGGCGCGATCCAACGCGGCCCGGGCTTTGACGTAACCGGCTTGTGCCGCGATCTCGGCCGAGCGCGCCTGGGCTAAGTCGCGTTGATACTGGATCACCAGATAGGTCGTGGAAGCCCCCACGGCCAGTTTCTCTTCCTCGGCGGCGAGCGCCTGTTCCTGAAACTCGCGTTCCCGCTCTGCGGCTGCAAGCGTGGCCCGCGCCTGCTCAAGAGCGATTAATGCGTTTTGGATTTCAACGTAAACCTGCTTCTGGAGCTGCAGCAAGCGCAACTCCTGTTGCCGGAGAGCCAGGTTGTCCCGCGCCTGGTCGGCTTCGGTGGCGCGGTTCCGCAGGGGAATGGTCAGTTGAACGCCGATGCCGTAATCCGGGAAATCACGCCGGAACAACTGCGACAAGGCAGTCCCATAGCCGCCGACCAGAATCGCATCCGGATTGTGCGGAGCTGCGCCGGGAAGGGTCAGCGGGTTGATATCGCCGGCCAGCCCGTTGTTGCGCGCGCTCACGATCAGATCCAGCGATGGCCGTAGAGCGTCCTTGCTGCCTGTGAGCGCGAGGCTGGCGCTTTCAATCTGGACCCGCGCCTGGGCAAGATCCGGCCGGGTTTTCAAGGCGCTCTCCGCCAGCGCCTGCAGCTCCGGGATGCGCTCATTACGATCGATGCGAAGCGGATCGGTGGCGATGATCCTGATGCTCGCCAACTGCGGGTCGCCAACGGTCTTGCGGCTGAGATAGTCCTTGAGCAAGGTCTCCTGCTGGCGGACCAGACTCTCCGCGGCGATCAGGTCGCGCCGGCTGCGCTCCACCTCTGCGCGGGCGCGAACAACCTCAATGGAAGCGCGCGTGCCCACTTCCACCTGCTCCAGGTTGTCGCTGAGCAACTTCTCCGCGCGTTGCAGGGCTTGGCGCCGCGCCTCGGCGTCTCCGTTCAGGGCCGCCAGGTCCCAGTACATGCGAATCACGGCCGCGGCGGTGCTGATCACCTGCTGTTGAAACACCAGGTCCGACTGCCGGCGGCTGTTAACCGCGATCCGGATAAACCGGGAGTTCAGGACTGTTCCGAACCCCCGCAATAGCGGCTGCGTGAAGGTAATGCCGAAGGAAGTTGCGTTATATGGCGTCAGGTCATAACGGGGGTGGTTAATGGATTGACGGGTGTTGTCAAAACTCGCCGCCAGCTTCCCCCCGAAGAGAAATCCCTTTTGCCAGGCGAAATTCCAGGTATTACTGTCCGCGATGAGCGAGGTCGTTCCCGCCTGAAATGAGTTGACTTGCGGCGCCGTCGCGTGATTCCGGGATATTCCGGCGGAAAACACCGGATCCAGCGAAGGCAGCAGGCTGCCGCTGCTCAATTGCGTCTGGCCGGCTATGGAAAGGTTCGTCTCGGGAGCGGGCCCGAGCAGCGGCGCCAGCAGGTCCGCGCCGCTGCTGCCGGCGCTCTTCGGACCCTCGCGCACCGAAAACGGCACCCCGCGCGGCAACGCGCCGGCCTGAGTGCGCTTAATATCCGTTTCCGCGAATCCTGGGCCGATGCGCTGCAATTCCACATCCAGGTTGTTTTCGAGCGCGATCGCGATCGCATCTTGCAGGGATAAGTACAGGTTGCCGCCGCGCACCAGGGAACCGAGATGCGGCGAATCCTGGAGAGTCTGGCCCGGCAGCAGAGCGCCCAGCAGCAACGGGAAAAGGAATATGAGCCGTTTCATTTCACCTGACCTCCACCTCGGGGCGCGGCGGATTTCACTTTGATGCCTTCTTTCACTTCGTCCGTCCAGTTCGTGATCAGTTTCTGCCCCGCTTGCAGGCCCTCGATGACCTCGATCTGCACGCCATAGTCGCGCCCCAGTTTGACGGGCTGCAGATGCACCAAATCGCCCTCCCGCAGTACGGCCACCATGGGTCCCTTCTCTGTGTTGCGAAACGCAGCCGAGGGGATCAGCAGAGGCGGCTGCGCCCGGCGAATCTGGAAACGCACCGTGCCGTACATGCCTGGGAGCAGCACGCCGCCAGTGTTGGCGACCTGAATCTCGGTCAGCAAGGTCCGAGAGGAGGCCTCGAGCGCGTTCGCCGTCCGCGTCACTTTTCCTTCGAACTTTTTGCCTCGGTATTCCTGGACTTCCACGCTGCAAGACATTCCGGGCTTGATGCCGGCAACGTCGCCCTGCGGCACGTTGACAAATACCCTCAGGGTATCGATCTGCGCGAGCCGGAAGAGCTCCCGAAGCGAAGAACTGCTGCCGGCGCTGACCAGCGAGCCCACGTCGATGTTCCGCGCCGTGATCACGCCGGCAAACGGCGCCCTCACCTGCCGGAAAGCCTGCAATTCCAGAAGCCGCTGCACCGTGGCCTCGTTGGCAGTGACGGTTTCTCGGGCTGCCTGCAGGGCGGCGTCGGCCGCCGCCGTATCGGCCTTGCGAGCATCCAGCGCCGCCTGTTTTTCGTCGCCGTCTTGCTTGGACAGCACGCCTTTGCCGGCCAGCGCCAGCCAGCGCTGCGCGGTGACCTCCGCCAGGCCGAGGTTCGCCTTCGCCTGGGAGAGAGAGGCCTCCACCTGTCGCACGCTGGATCGGGCGCGTTGGAGCGTCGCCTGGGCTTCACGGATCTGCTGATCCAGTTCGGGGGATTCGATCTCCGCAAGCAGTTGGCCGGTCTTCACCCTGTCCCCGATGTCGGCCAGCCGCTGCTTGATGTAACCGTCGGCGCGGGCGAAGAGGGCCGTTTCCGTGAGCGCCTGAACATTACCGGGTAGTTCCAGCTCGGCATCGGCGGACGCCTCCTTCACGAGGGCAACCGTCACGGGCGGCAGCCCACGCTGGTTGGCCTGAGCGGCCGCTGCCACCTTGCGGGCCCGCGCCGCGCGCGGCCAGTAGCCCAACGAAAACAAGCCCGCCAATGCCAGGGCGGCGGCGGCCCAGGCCAGCATTCTCCGCCGTCGGCTGCCTTTTCCTCCTGATGAGGGCGCCTCTGTGCTTTCCGTCTCTCGTTGATCGTTCATGCCAGCAACTCCGAATCTTCTTCCGGCGGCTTCCGATGCAATCTCTCCCGCAACAACCTGTATGCTACGGGGACAAAAAACAGCGTCGCGAAGGTCGCCACCAGCAAGCCTCCGATCACTGCCTTGCCGATGGGAGCATTCTGCTCTCCGCCTTCACCCAGCCCAATCGCCATGGGGAGCATGCCGAGAATCATGGCGCCCGCTGTCATCAAGACCGGCCTAAGCCGTGTCACCGCCGCCGAGAGCGCCGCGTCACGAACCTGGGCGCCTTCCGCGCGCCGCTGGTTGGCGAATGTGACCAGCAGGATGCTGTTTGCGGTAGCCACGCCGATGCTCATGATCGCGCCCATCAAGGAGGGAACATTTATGGTGGTTTGCGTGATGTAGAGCGACCAGACGATGCCCGAGAATGCTCCCGGCAGAGCCGTGAGGATAATAAAGGGGTCAAGCCAGCTCTGGAAGTTGATCGCCATCACCAGGTACACCAGCGCCACCGCGAGAATCAGGCCGCCGGCGAGCCCCAGGAAGGACTCTCGCATGGTCTGCATCTGACCCCGGACCTGGATGGACGAGCCGCGGGGAAGTTGCGCGCTTGCCTCCTTGACGATCCCGTCAACCTCAGCGGCGACGCCGCCGAGATCGCGATCCTGAACGCCTGCGTAAATATCCAGCACCGGCTGCACGTTGTAATGGCTGGACGACATCTGAGTTGTGGCGCGCTCCACGGCGGCGAGGTTGCTCAGCAGTTGCGGCGCGTTGCCACGCGCGGAGGCCAGCGGCGTGCTGCGCACGTCGTCCATCGAGGCGACGCGAAACTCCGGCACCTGTACCGCGATCAGATAGCTCACGCCGCTGGCCGGGTCGAGCCAGTAGTTAGGCGAGACCTGTCCGCTGGAGCTAAGTGAAACCAACACGCTATTGGCCACTTCCCTCTGCGTCAGGCCCATCTGGCCGGCGCGCGCGCGGTCCACGTTGATGCGCAGCTCCGGCGCGTCCAATACCTGGTGCAGGCGCACGTCCACGGCGCCTGGGACGCCGGCCAGCCGGCGTTCGATATCTTTCGCGATCCGGTAGTTGGCCTGCTGGTTGCGGCCGACGACCTGAATGTTGATCGGCGCCGGGATCCCGAAATTCAGGATCTGGCTTACCATATCAGCCGAACGAAAGAAAAAAGTCATTCCGGGAAAAGCCGCCGGCAACTCCTGCCGCAGCCGGCGGGCATATTCCCAGGTTTCCCCGCGCTTCCGGTCCTTCTTCAATGAAATCAGGATTTCACCGTCGGCAGATCCGATGGTCGCCGAATCGGTGTAGGCCATGTTGATGGGCAGCACGGGCAGGCCGATGTTGTCGAGAATGGTGTCGAGTTTGTCCTCGGGAATGATCCCGCGGATACGCTCCTCGACTTTCGCAAAGAGTTCCTCGGTGGTCTCCAGGCGCGAGCCCACCGGTGCCCGCACATGCAGCCGCAATTGCCCCCCGTCCACCTGCGGGAAGAAGTCCGCTCCTAATTGCGTTGCCAGCAATCCCGATCCGGCGCAGAAAACGGCAAACAGCAGCACAACGGTCCAACGATGATCCAAAGCCCATGACAATCCGCGACCATAGCCGGAGCGGAATCTTTCAAAGCCGCGGTTGAAGGCGCCATGAATGCGCCAGATGGGCCCTTTCCCGACGGCCGCATGACCCCCGCCGCCCCGGTACAAGTGCAGCTCAGGTTTGAGCATGTACCGCACCATAGTGGGGATCAGGGTGCGTGAGAGTATATAGGAAGCGAGCATCGCGAAGACCACCCCCATGGCGAGCGGCTGGAAGAGGTACTTCGCCGTTCCGCGCAACAGAATCACCGGGACGAAGACGATCGAGATGGAAAGGGAGGAAACAAAAGCCGGCACGGCGATCTCGCGAGCACCGTCCAGCACCGCCCGGATGATCGACTTGCCCATGGCCAGATTCCGGTGGATGTTTTCGATTTCCACCGTGGCCTCGTCGACGAGGATGCCGATGGCAAGCGCCAGGCCGCCGAGCGTCATTACGTTGATCGTCTCCCCGAGCAGGTAAAGCAGGATGAGCGAGGTCAGGATGGAAAGCGGGATCGAGGTGCAGACGATCAGGGTGCTGCGCCAGCTCCCGATAAATAGCAGGATCATCAGGGCCGTCAGCCCGGCGGCCAGCAGCCCCTCCCTGAGCACAGAATCGATGGAAGCGCGCACGAAGAGCGATTGATCCAGCAGCAGGCGAACGTCGAGCTCCGGAGGCAGGGTGGAGAGAATTCGGGGCAGCTCCCTTTTGACGCGCGCGATGATTTCGAGCGTCGAAGCCCGCCCCGTTTTAAGTATGGAGAGCAGCGCGCCGCGGCGTCCGTCCTGGCGCACGACGTTGGTTTGCACCGCGCCGCCGTCGCGCACCTGAGCCACGTCCCGAATGAATACCGTGGCGCCTCCTTGCTGGCGCACGGGCACGTCATTCAGGGCTTCGACAACATCCGGGCTGTTGTTCAGGCGGACGTTGTACTCGCGTTCGCCGATTTTCGCCGTCCCCGCGGGAAGAATCGGGCTCTGCGCGTTGATGGCCGCCGACACATCCGAGGGCGCCAGACCCTGCGCGTAAAGAGCCCCGGGGTCCAAATCCACCATGATCTGGCGCGCCTTGCCGCCTGCCGGCTGCAGCACCGACGCGCCCTGCACCGTCGCTAGTTGAGTACGAAGAAAATTGGCTCCAAGATCATAGAGACCCTGCTCAGAAAGCCCGCGGCCGCCTAAGCCCAACTGCAGGATCGGGACGCTCGAGGCGTTGAAGCGGATGATCAGCGGCGGTGTGATTCCCGGCGGCATCTGCCGCGTCACCGTCTGCGAGATGGCGGTCATCTGGGCGACCGCCGCCTCCACCGGAGTGCCGGGATGAAAGAAGACCTTGATGACCCCCAGACCCGTCAGCGACTGGGATTCGATGTGTTCGATGTCGTTGACGGTCGTTGTGAAGGAACGTTCGGAAAGCGTCGTGACGCGGTTCTCCATCTCGTCGGCGGAAAGGCCCTTGTATTGCCAGATGGCGCTTACCACCGGAATGTCAATATCCGGAAGGATGTCCGTCGGCATCCTCGAGATGGCGATTCCTCCGAGAATCGCGATCAGAATGGCGGCCACCACGAAGGTATATGGCCGCCTCAAGGCCAATTTTACGATCCACACGGCTTATTGCCCTCAGGTTATACTGCCGGCGAGCGCGGTTCCATACGATGTTGCCACCATACGATGTTGCCACACTGCATGGCGGCCGCGACCCGATGGGAAAATTCGAGTCCCGTCTTCCTGCGCCACAAGAGTGGTGGTTTGGCCACATCGGCAATGATTCCTCAAAAAAAAGCGCATTCACGAGCGTTCCTTCAGTAGCTGTGTCGCGCAAGAGAAGAAGTTGAGCACGCAGGGTGTAAGCAGCTTGTAGTACACGGCGTTCCCTTCCCGGCGGTCAACGACGATGCCGTGGGCCCGGAGCAATGCCAGGTGTTTTGACACAGTCGAGGGATCCAATCCGATCAGATCCGTAAGCTCTCCGACCGAACACTCACCCCGGCCCAGCCGGTCTATGATCTTCAGCCGCGACTTGTGCGCCAGGACCTTGAGCATTTGTGCCTGCCTCTGGAAGATGTCGTTTTCGGTCATCGCCTCCTCTGTGACATCGCCTCCTCTGTGAAATCAAGCGAAGCCTATGGCAACTTGGCCATATTGTCAAGCGCACGGGGCGGTCAAGACGATCAAATAATCAGGAGTGCTTCGTTAAGGCGGGCTTTTCGCCAATTGGGATGCACAGGATCGGTTGAGTGCCGGTCAGTTCACCACCTGCGGGCGAAATCACATAGACGGAGTCCGAGGGGCAAATCCATGCGGGCCGCCAGCTTAATTCGGCTATAATGAAGATTGGGTCTTGGGGCGTCCGCTTGGTGATAACTGCTTGAGCAGTTGGCGGACATCGCTTAGGTGCAGACTCGCGGTTTTTACTCTACGATAATGGTCGAATTCAATATCCACAACCATGAACCGATTGCCGCTCGCCTCCGGCAGCAGGCCGAAGCTGACGCGATACGAATCACGGTACACTGCCATCAAGAGATGGTGGAAGAAGATATCTGTTTTGATGAGGTTCGAGAGGTCCTGCTCAACGCCGCCATCCTGGAAAACTATCCTGAGCACAAGCGCGGACCGTGCTGCCTGTCCTGTGGAAAGACCTTGCGGGGAAGATATGTCCACGTAGTTTGCACGACCGCGTTCGAGCTGACGATCATCATTACCGTCTACGAGCCCAAACCGCCTAAGTGGGCGGATCCATTCACGAGAGGGAAACCAGAATGAAATGCAGCATTCTTGGCTGTCCAGGGGTATATCGGCCTCGACTGATTGTCCACACCGTAAAACGCGGAGACGAGATTCTTGTGTTCGAGAAGGTTCCGGCGGAAATCTGTGACGTCTGCTCAGATCTGCTTCTCGCACCGGACACCATCCGTCACCTCGAGGAAATGATGCGACGGGACGAGAAGCCCGAGAAACAGGCGCCCGTATACGCCTATCCCTGAGGAATGGATCGTGGCCCTGCTTCGCCTTGTGGCAAGATCCATGATTTTTCGAAGTTGACGAAGTGACCCCATCGCGCAATCCCCGAGGGAACTGCGCCGCTGATTCAAACCTCAACGGTCGGGAAATCGGCCGGGGCCGATGTGCCCCAGGCTGAGGTCGATGGCCAGTTTCTCGATGGTGACCGATCTCGCTGCCTGAGCGAGGAGAGACTGGTTCGTCAGCAGGGCGGATTCGGCGTCCAGCACGAAATTGATCACGCTTCTCCCCGCTTCATATTTCAATTGCTCGTCGTGCAGCACCCGCTCGCTTTCGGCGACGGTATCGCGGAGCGCCTTTACCCGGCTGTGCGCGCTTTCCAGATCGGCCAGGACCGTGCGCACCTCGCGGCCGATGCGCATCTCCAACTGCCGGCGGGCCCGGCGCGATTCCTCCAGTTGAGCCTGCGCTGCCTCGATCTGGCCCTTGCACCTGCCGCCGTCGACGAGGGGGAAGGAGATATAAACGCCGACAAGCCAGTCGGTAGCGGCATTGCCCGGGGAAGGCGCATTGGTGGAGAAGGACGGCAGCAGCTTGCCAATCATCTGCGGGAAACCTGTCGGGCTGATCGAACCGTACTGGATGGCCGAAGCCCGAAAGTCGATGCGGGGCAAGGCGGATTTGCGGGTGGCCTCTTCAGTCCGCTCGCCGGCCCGGATTTAGTGATCCTGCGAGACAAGCTCCGGCCTGTCCGCGGCTGCTTGCCGGAGCAACTCACCCTCCGGCTCCCGGGGAGGCGGCAGTTGGGAAGAGGCCGGCATGTTGGACGCGCAGGCGGCGATGACCAGCGGACGCTTCGCCTGGAGAAAGTCGGCCAGGAAGCGGTCTCCATCCTGCTCGCACAGTTGCGGATGGATCACGCCGAACTCGACCGGCAACTTCACCCGGGCCCGGTTGATGAAGTCCCAAATGTCCATCTTCGAGAAACCCGGGCACTTCCCAGTGCAAACGCACATGATGAGCCCGGGACGTTGCGTGGCCATTTACTTCCCTCCAGCCGCCAATAGGAACTGCTTGATTTCTGCGGTCGACGGCACGCGGCCGGCCGTCTTGACCTGCCCATCAATGACCAGGCTGGGAGTCATCAGAATTTGAAACTTCATGATGTCCTGAATCCCGGTCACTTTCTCGATCTCGACCTTCAATCCGAGTTCCTGGACGGCTTTCTCGGCATTTACCGTCAGGGTTTTGCATTTGGCACATCCGGTTCCCAATATTTGGATTTTCATCGTTGACCCTCCTTCGGTCTCGCGCCCGCACATATCAGCGGACCTCGTTTCGCGCAAAAATGCGCTCCTGATTTCTCCGTGTGGCTGTCATTATTCCAATTCGGCAACCCCAATTACTCGAGATCGCGAAGCTCCCGATCGATCCGGTCCGCATAGCGGTCATCGACGGCAGGTGTTGCTGAATCGGCCGACCTCAACGCGAGCCACCGTTTGAGTACTACAACCACAGCAACAACGCCGGTGACCGCAAGGACCCAGGGCATAATATAAGCGAGCAGGTTAAAGCCGCGGGCGGGAGGAGTTGTCAGGATGCGCTCTCCGTATTTTGCGACATAGATGTCGAGGATTTCCTGCTCTGTCTTACCGACAGCCAGCATCGCTCGAATTTCCCGGCGCATCTCTTCTGCTATTGGAGAAAGGTGCTGCGACACGGGCTCGGCCCAGCAACAGGGCGCCATCAACTCGCCTTCAATGCGCCGGGCGATCTCTTCCTTTTCTTGAGCCGCGGCCTGAATGGATAGAAACGATACGCCAAGCAGAACGGCCCAAATGATCATTCTCAGGTTTGTTATCCGCATCTTTGCCTCAGCAGATCCATATCACATCACCATGTTGAACACATACCCCACCACCAGGATCCCGAGGGCGACGACGCCCGCGAATGTCGCGATGAGCGGGACCTTAAGCACCTTGCGCAGAATGATCATCTCGGGCAGTGAGAGCCCGATGACTGACATCATGAACGCGAGCACGGTGCCGAGCGCCGCCCCCTTGCCAAGCAGCGCCTGCACGACCGGGATGATGCCGGCCGCATTGGAGTACAGCGGCACGCCGATGACCACCGCCAGCGGCACGGACCACCAGGCGCCCTTGCCCATGATGGCCGCCATGAAGTTCTGCGGCACGTAGCCGTGAATGCCCGCGCCGACGGCGATGCCGACGAGGAGATAGGGCCAGACTTTGCCGACGATGTCCTTCACGGCATCGCTCCCGCAGCGTATGCGATCTGCCCAGGCCATCACAGCCTCAGCGCCGGCCGATGCGGCACCTGCCGAGGTCTGGAAAACCCAATCCTCGACCCAGCGCTCGAGTTTCAGCCGCCCGATCACCCAGCCCGATGTCATCGCGATCATAAGGCCGGTGCCCAGATAGAGAGCCGCCACCTTCCAGCCGAACAGGCCGAAGAGCAGCACCAGCGCGACCTCGTTCACCATGGGCGCCGAGATGAGAAACGAAAAGGTCACACCGAGCGGGACGCCGGTGGTCACGAAACCGATGAAGAGCGGCACTGCCGAGCAGGAGCAGAATGGCGTCACCACGCCGAGCAAGGAAGCCAGCACATTGCCGGCCGCCTCCCGCCTGCCCGCGAGGATGCGCCTTGTCCGTTCCGGCGTGAAGAAAGAGCGCACGATGCCGACGCCAAAGACCACCACGGTGAGCAGCATCAGCACCTTGGGCGCTTCGTAGATAAAGAACTCGACCGCGGACCCGAGATGTCGGCCGGCCGGAATCGGGAGGAGGCTGTAAGTGACCCACTGCGCGAAGGGCTCGAGGCTTCGATAGATGAACCACCACGCCGCGGCGCCGATAGCCAGAAGAACAACCTGCAGCGCGCGGCGCGCCTGCCTGGATTGCGGGACGGGGACTGCATCCCCGTGGACCAAATTCATTTCTTCCTGAATCTCCACGGTTATTCCTCCATCCGGCACGATATGGCGGCGTGGCCACATTGGCAACATGAACCCACAAAAAAGAGCCGGCTCATACCCGCTCCTTCAGCACCTGCGTGGCACACGAGGAAAAGTTCATCACGCAAGGAGTCATCAGCTTGTAGAACACGACATTCGCCTCGCGCCGGTCGAGAACGATCCCGTGCGCCCGCAGCACCGCCAGGTGCTTGGAAACGGTGGTTCGGTCCGTCCCGACGATTTCCGTAAGCTCGCCGGCCGAGCACTCACCCCGTGCCAGCCGATCGATGATCTTCAGCCGGGACTCGTTCGCGAGCGCCTTGAGCACCCGCGCCTGCTGCCGGAAGATGTTCTCCTTGCTCCGCCTCATGCATGACCTCCGATATCCGCTGCCTAGCATGTGGCAACATGGCCACGTTGTCAATAGTGTTTTGCAACTCCTCCGGTTCTGGAGGAGGCCCCCTTGTAAGACATGTTGTCTATCCCTTCGATGTGACTTATGGTAGGCATTGCCGTGGCCCGGATAGAGGTTGGCGTCCGGGGATTCGAGATCGTTTGCCATGGCCGGCATGGTTTTTTTCTTTCAGCATTAACGGGAAGCCTTAATGAGAGGCCGAGGGCTTAATCCGGTGAATCTCCTTTTGACTATGCTTAGCCGGTTTTTGTGGGTAATCTCGCTGCAATTCCTGTTTTTGTCTTCAGGGGCGCTTGCCTGTGATGATCCCCAACTCGGCAAAGAGCTGGCCGCGCCCACCAAAAAGAAGTATCAGGACGTGCCGGTTGGGCCCTTCCACCTTGATTTGGGCGCGAACCTGAGGCTGCGTTATGAATACCAGGCGGGATTCGACGTGCGCAGGTACGAGCCGGGCACAACCGACCACTTCCTGCTCACGCGCATCATGCTCGACATCAACCTGCGATTTGATCCCGCTCGCCGGGTCTTTGTTCAGTTCCGCGACGCCCATGCCCTGGGCACCCGCCTCGAGCGCAAGGACTTCAGCAAAAGCAATCCCATGGAGGATCTATGGGACATCCGCCAGGCCTACTTTGAGTGGAAGAAAATCGGCGGAAGTCATTTGGATCTTAAGGTGGGGAGGCAGCAGATCAGTTATGGCGACCAGCGCATCTTTGGTCCGGGCCTGTGGGGCAATACGGGGCGCTATGCGTGGGATGCCGCGCTGCTGCGGATCGACACTTCCCGGGCCTGGGTTGATGCCTGGGTTGCCCGGCCCATCGAGAACCGTCCCGAACTCTGGCCCAACCGCGAATTTAAAGCTCCCACGGCTTTTGTCGTCTATGGCGGCTTTAAGAAGCTGCCATTCAGGCTGGACATTTTTTACGCTGGGAAGTACGGCGGCAAGGACCGGACGATCGGGGAGTCCGGCAACGGTGACCTGCGGTCCCACTCCATCGGTTTTCAGTTGCAGAAGCAGGTGCGGCAATGGCTTGACTTCACCGGATCTCTCATCGGGCAGACTGGACGCTATGGCAAGGACACAATATGCGCCTTCGGCGCCAACTCATCCGTGGGCCTGACACTCCCGTTAAAATGGCGCCCCCGGCTGGCCGGCCAATACACGTGGGGATCGGGGGATCGCAATCCAGCGGACGGAATTCACGGCGCCTTTGACGGTGTTTTCGGTGGGGCGGACATCAACTTCTATGGGGATCTCAACCTCTTCTTCTGGGCCAATCTGCGGGACTACGAATGGGACCTGCACCTCAACCCGGGCCGGACTACAAAATTTGCTCTGGAACATCATTACTTTACGTTGGATCAAGCGCGCGACGCTTGGTACACCACGGGGCTGGCTGCCCTGCGCCGTGATGCGACTGGACTTTCGGGAAAGGCTCTGGGTCATGAAATCAATGTGCGGTTCTCCTGGCAGCCGGCAAAAGGGCCGGAAATCATGATCGGCTGGGGACATTTCTTCCCAGGTGATTTCGTAAGAACAACCGGCGCAGCGAGATCAGCATCCGGCTACTTCCTTCAGGCGGCCTACGGGTTCTGATTTGTGAGTTCCCGAGGACGCTCACACAATCCATTTCCTCTTGATGTTGCGAAGGCTCACCAGGAACAGAGCAAGGCAGAATACGGCCAGCACCACGACGTCGAGCGACAGCGGCAGCCGCCCGGCGCGGGCGGTCGCTTCGTGCAGGGCGTCGGCGCCGTAGGTCAGCGGTAGTGCATAGGACAGAGGCCGCAGCCAGGCCGGAAGCTGCGCGATGGGGAAAAACAGGCCGCACAGAAAGATCATCGGGAAGCGGAAGAAGTTCGAAAAGGTCTGCGCCTCGAATACTTCGCTGACCGACACGGCGATAAAGAGTCCCAGAAACGTCGAGCTGATGGCGATCAAAACCACCGCTGGCAGCAGCACGGTCCAGGACACGCCCGACAGGTCCACCAGGAAAACCGCCATGACTACCGGCACGAAGGCGTTAATTGTGCCGAAAAGGATCGCCCCGGCCGTCTTGGCCAGCATCAGGAGTCCCAGGGGGATGGGCGCCAGCAGCAGCCGCTCGAACGAACGCGCCTTCTTTTCGAAGGTCACCGTGACCGCCAGCATGGATGTCGTGCCGAACAGCACCGAGATGGCCATCACGCCCGGCAGGAGCCCGCGCACGCTTTCCAGGCCGGAACCGGACTTGATGAAGAACATCCCGGTCCAGGCCAGCGGGAAAATCAGCCCCCAGCTGATGTTGGGAGGCTTGAGATAGTACGCACGCATGTCCTTGAGGATGATGTTCCAGAACGCAATCCAGCCCTTCATGCGGGGCCTCCCGGCTTCTCTTTCTCCTTTTGCATGGCGGCGGCCTCGATGCCGGTTACCTGTACGAAAATATCCTCCAGTGTCGGCCGGACCAGGCGGGCCTCGATTACTTCGATGTCCTGCTCTTCCAGGAACCGAACCAGGAGACCGGCGCGGATCGGCTCGCAAGACTCGGTGCGAATGCGTTTCTCATCGAGGGCGTGGAATTGCATCTGCGGAAACATCGATTCCAGCCGGCCACACGCAGTGGCCGGGCTCCCCGACACTCTCAATTGCATCACATGGCGCCCTTGGACGGGCTGCATGAGATTGGCCACCGTGTCGGTTCGCACGATGCGCCCGGCGACGAGGAATGCGATGCGGTCACAAAGCCGCTCGGCTTCTTCTATGTAGTGCGTGGTCAGCAGGATTGTCGTGCCGGAGCGGCGGAGGTCCGCGACCATCTGCCGGATCCGGCGGGCGCTGGCCACGTCGATCCCGGTGGTGGGTTCGTCAAGAAAGAGAATGCGCGGCCGCTGGATGATTCCGGCGGCAATGGTGAGCTTGCGTTTCATCCCCTTGGAATAGCCGGCAAACTTGCGACCGGCGGCATCCGACAGCCCGAAAATCTCCATCAGCTCGCCCGCGCGAACCCTCCGCTCCTGTGCCGGCATGCCGTAGAGCGCCCCGCAAAAGCACAGGTTGTCGAAGCCCGAAAGTTCGGGGTAAAGGTTGCTCTCGTCCGGGACAACGCCGATCAGATGCTGCGCCGCTTTCGGGCTGCGCGTACAGTCGATGCCGGCAATACGCACAGCGCCTCCGCCCAGCCGAGCCAGACCGGTGAGCAGATTGATCGTGGTAGTCTTGCCCGCGCCGTTGGGACCGAGCAGGCCGAAGAGCTCGCCCGGCGCCACGTCAAAGTCCACCCCCGCCAGCGCCTGCACGTCGCCGAAACGCTTCCGGAGATCTCGGACCTCGACTATCATTTCCACCGGTAGAGATCACCCGCACCCGGCGCGTTGCGCGGATACGCGCTTGTGGTTTCGGCCACGGCATTTCCGCGCCCGCGCTGGAGGACAGCTCTCCTGCCTGCCTTTCATAACAGATCGCGTTTTTTCGCTTCCGGAGGCGAATAGCGATGCCATGGCTGCCGTGCAGCGCTCGGCAGCGCCGGCTGTAACATGGTAATGGATGTAGAAGCCGCGCCTCTCGGACTCGATGAGCCCGGCGTCCTTGAGCACGCGGAGATGCTGGGAAACGGCCCCGGCGGAAATGCCCAGCAGATCCGAGAGCGCCCCAACGCACAGAGTACGCCGCGAGAGAAGCTGCACGATATTCAGCCGGCTCTCCACGGCAAGCGCCCGCAATATCCGTGCCCGTTGCTGCTTTTCATAGGTTGTAATCACGCATTTTAGTATACACTATAATACTTAATCGTCAAGAGAGGCGAATCCGGGCGGGGATGCGAGGCGCGGCATAGCGCATTCACAAGTCGTCCGGCTGATGAACAAAACAGGCGCCGATGAACTTCCTTGAAGACCCGGATGCTCGGCTGATGGCAGAGGTGGCGGCCGGGAACCTGGATGCGTTTGAGAACCTGGTCATTCGCCAGCAGAAATCCGCCTGGTCTCTCGCCTATCGGTTTCTAGGCAACGCTCCGGACGCGGAAGACGTCGTCCAGGAGGCGTTCCTGCGAATCCTCCGGGCCGCGCCAAGGTACCGTCCGGCCGCGCAATTCCGCACGTACCTTTTCAGCATCGTCGGGAACCTCTGTAAGGACCGACTGCCGAAGAAACGCGCTGTTTTCCTGGAGGAGGCTGCGCTTCTGCGAGATCCCAAGCCGGACGCCGGGGAGACGCTCGAGAGCCGGGAACGCTCGGCGGCTGTGCGCTCGGCGTTGGATTCACTCCCGGCCAGGCAGCGCGTGGCCGTGCTGCTCCGCCACTACGAAGGGCTCAGCTACGATGAAATCGCGGGTACGCTCCGCATCAGCGCGAAGGCTGTGGATTCGCTGCTGCATCGGGCGCGGCGCACCCTGCAGCAACGGTTGAGCGGCCTGAGATGATCCTCATTTCCCCGCGAGGGATTTCGGCGGTCGCGTCGTTTAATAAGAATGGAGGTCGAGTATGACGAGCTGTAGACATGTCAGGAGCCGATTGGGGCGCCTGCTGGACCGCGAGCTGCCCGATAGCGAGGCGGTGGTCGTCCGCAGGCACTTGTCGGACTGCCCTGCCTGCTCCAGCGTCGCGGCTTCGCTCGAGGCGCTGGACGCTCGCCTCGGCGAGCTGCCGGTCCCGCCGGTGCCGCCGGGCATTCTGGAACGAACCATGGTGCGGGCACGCCATGAAAGCTTCGCGGCCCCCCCGCGCCCGCAGTTGGCGGCCATGTGGCGTTCGTGGCCGATCCCAGCGCGGCTCGCGGCTGCCGCTGCTATGGCCGCGGCCTGCGTCCTCGGGCTTCTGGCCGGCAGCACCGCTGCGCGATCCTCCGGCCGCCCCGCGGACCGCGATGCGGCGATCCTGTGGATGGACGCGGGCTCGGCGATCGTCGCCGCTTACACGGGAGAATCACGATGAAGCGCCCTCTCTGGATCATAATTCTGGCAACTTCGGTTATCCTCAACCTGTCTTTTTTGGCTGGTTACGCCTACCAGAAATTTTCCGCAGGCCCGGAGTTTGTCGAAGACGGCCTGAATCTCACGCCGGAACGGCAGGCGCGGGTGATCGAGCTGCGCGACCGATTTCTCCAGCAGGCGGGCCGGACCGGCGGGCAGATGGGCGAGCTGCACGGCCGGCTGATCGACGCGATCGCCGCCGAGCCTCACGATCCGGCGGCCGTCGAGGCCGCATTCGACCAAATACGGCAGTGCCAGCGCGAGATGCAGCAGCTGGTCGCCGATCATCTGCTCTCCGAAAAGCGGATCCTGACCCCGGAGCAGCGCGCCGCTTTCTTCTCCGAGCTGAAGGAGAGGATGCAGTCGCAGGCCTGCGGCCCGCGCTGGCTGTCCCAGGGACGGAATGGCCGGAAGTAGTCCGGCCCGCGAAACGGTGTGCATGCGATGAGAATCAAGGCGATCTGGTGGATGTTGATTTTGGCGGCCGCGGGCGGGGTTGTCGTATGGCAGCTCTTGCCTGATAAAGGGGCGGCGACTGCGGTGGACGAAGGGACTTATGTCACCGTAGCGCGCCACGACATCGTATCCAGCGTCGCGGCAACGGGCAAGGTCAATCCCATGGTCGGGGCGGAAGTACGGGTCGGCTCGCGCATTTCGGGCCGCGTCGAGCGCCTGCATGCCAACGTCGGCGACCTGGTTGCCAGAGGCCAGGTCATCGCCGAGCTCGAGACGACTGACCTGCAGGCCTTGCGCGAGCAACGCCTAGCGGAGATTGAGATCGCGCGGGCGCGACTGTCGTCGGCGGAACGCCTGCGCCCGGGGGAGGTCCTCAAGGCGGAGGATGCGGTCGCCGACAGCGCGGCCGTCGCGCGCCTGACCGAAGCCTTCCTGGCGAGGCAGTCGGGGCTGTTCCGCAAGGGGCTCATCGCCGAACAGGAACTGGACACCGCGCGGAAGGACAAGGATGTTGCGTTGGCGCGACTGTCCTCTGCCCGGCGCGAGCTGGAGCTGTCGCGGGAACGCTATGCCGAGGACGTAAAATCCGCCCGGGCACAAATCCAGCAGGCGGAAGCCGCCCAACAGGTCGTCGGGGCGCAATTGTCCTATGCGACCATCCGGGCGCCGATCGCCGGCGTGATCGGCTCGATCTCCACGCAGGAAGGGGAAACCGTCGCCGCGGGCCTGAGCTCTCCGACCTTCGTCACGATCATCGATCTCAACAAACTGCAGGTCGACGCGTTCGTCGACGAGGTCGACATCGGGAAGGTTGCCGTCGGACAGAGCGCGGTCTTCACGGTCGATTCCTACCCGGAGCGCGATTTTCCGGCGACGGTCCGGGCGATCTATCCCAAGGCGGTCGTCATGGACAACGTGGTGTATTACGACGTTGTGCTGCGCATCGACGAACCGCTCACCGGACAGCTGAGGCCGGAGATGACGGCAAATGTCGTCATTACGCTGGAGGCGCGCCGAGGAGTGCTGGCAGTCCCGCTCAGCGCCGTCATACGGGAGGAGGGGAAGTCGGTGGTCTATGTCCTGCGCGGGGGCCGGCCGGTGCCTCAAACGGTCCGCGTCGGACGGCGCGATGCGGAGCGGATTGAAATCGTGAGTGGCTTGAACGAAAACGACCGGGTCCTGGTGCGCAGGCAGGCCAAACCCGGCAGCGGAGGGAAATAGATGATCGAACTCATCGATATCGAAAAGACGTATCGCAACGGCCCGGCAGGGACTCCTGTCCTGAAAGGAGTCAGCTTTCGTGTCGAGGAGGGGGAATTCGTCGCCATCATGGGCGCATCGGGAAGCGGCAAGACCACCCTGATGAATATCATGGGCTGCCTGGACGCTCCCACCGGCGGCACGTATCTTTTGGATAACACCAACGTGTTCGAGAACGACGACAACACGCTCTCGGCCATCAGAAACCGGAAGATCGGATTCGTCTTCCAGCAGTTCAACCTGCTCGAGCGCACCTCGGCTCTCGATAACGTCATTCTGCCGCTGGTCTACGCCGACAAGTATCCTCCGGACGCCGAGCAGCGGGCCAGGGCCGTGCTGGAGGCCGTCGGGTTGGGCGACCGCGTGGGTTACCGGCCGGGCCAGCTCTCGGGCGGGCAGCAGCAGCGCGTCGCCATCGCCCGCGCGCTGGTCACCCGTCCCGCGCTGATTCTGGCGGACGAGCCGACGGGCAATCTCGACCGCCGGAGCGGCCTCGAGGTGATCGAGATTCTCCAGAAGCTGAATCGGGAGGGGCGCACGGTCGTGCTGATCACGCACGCTCAGAACATTGCGGAACACGCGCGGCGGCTCCTGACGCTGAGCGACGGCCGCATCGTGGCGGAGTCCCGGCCGGAATCGGTCCGGGATGCGGCCCGCGAGATCGAGGCGCTGCCCGATGCCGGCGGCGCGGAAGGGGGGCGGTCATGAGGACGATGAGACTGCTGAACCAGTCGTTCGCGGGGATGGCGCGGAATAAGCTGCGGGCCTTCCTGGTCATGGCCGGCGTCATCGTCGGCATCGCGGCGCTCACCGTGATCGTGAGCATGTCGAAGGCGGCCAACCGGAAAATAATGCAGCAGATCAATAACTTCGGCCCGACCGCCATGATGCTCTTCGCGGGAGGCGGGCGGAACGTGCCCGGCGCCGATCCTTCGGTGACTACTCTGACGCTGGAGGATGCCAGAGCGATTGAAGGGCAGGTGCGCGGGGTAACCTTGACCTGCCCGATGATCAACCGGTCGCAGATACCGGTGAGTTATCAGGATCAATCGACGACGGCGATGGTATCCGGCGTGGCATCCACTTACAGGGAAGCCTGGGACTGGGGCATGGACAGCGGCGAGTTCTTCGACGAGCAGGACTACTCCTCCATGGCTCGGGTGGCCGTGATCGGCCGGACGCCGGCGCGCGAGCTGTTCGGAGAGGCCAGCCCGGTGGGCGAGACGATCCGGATCTTGAACGCAAGCTACCGGATCAAAGGCGTATTGCGCTCTAAGGGTGCGGGGCCGACCGGGGGGGACATGGACAACCGGATTCTCATCCCGCTGACCACGGCCATGCGCCGCGCCTTCAATGTGACCTCCGTGGCGTTGATCCGCATCCGGGTCGGCAGACAGAAGGACGTAGAGCCTGTGGCTGAGGAAGTGAGGGCCCTGATGCGGGAGAGACACCGCATCCAGCCGCCCAACCTGGACGATTTCCGGGTGGTCACTCCGACAGCCATATCGGCTCTGGCGCAGAGCGCTTCGGGCACCTTAAACACCGTCCTGATCGCGGTGACATCGATATCACTTGTGGTTGGGGGGATCGTGCTGATGAACGTCATGCTGCTCGCGGTCACCGAGCGGCGTCGCGAGATCGGCCTGCGCCGGGCCTTGGGCGGCAAACGGTCGGACATCCTGCTGCAGTTTTTATTCGAGAGCATGGCATTGACCACGGCTGGAGGGATTGCCGGGCTGGCTCTGGGAGTCGCCACGGCAGTGCTGATGGCGCGGTGGGGCGGCCGCCCGGCAGAGGTCTCCTGGGAACCCCTGGCGCTGGCGGTCGCGGTCTCGCTGGCGGTCGGGCTGCTGTTCGGACTGGCCCCGGCCAGGCGCGCCGCCCGTTTGCATCCGGTCGACGCACTCCGGTGACCGATTCCAGGGGCAATGGGACAAAGGGGGAAATAAATGGCGAGTTCGAACCATTCGTCCCTCGGTCCCATGGCCCCTCGCAACAACTTGGGAAAACCGCCGTGAACCAGTCTCTTTTCAACCGGTTGTGTGGCTTGCACATTGGCTCCCGGGATGTGGGCAAGCGATGAAATGGAGTCGCGTGCTTAAGATTTCCGCCGAGATGCTCCTGGCCCACAGGCTGCGCACCTTCCTGTCTCTGCTGGGAATTATCGTCGGGATCGCCACGGTCAGCATCATGGCCGCGGTGGGCCGCGGTTCGGAAGAGAAAGTAGTGGCGGAGATCCGCCGCATGGGGACCAACCTGATTGCGGTCAGCGCCGGCCGGGTCTCGCTAGTAGCGGGGAGGACGCGCCAGTCGGCCGTGGTTACCACGCTTCGTGTCGAGGACGCAGAGGCGATCGTGCGCAGTCTGGGGAACGCCATTGCCAACGCGGCGCCGGCACAATCGAAGAAGCTGCTGGTGAAGTTTGAAAACGTCGCCCTGACGACCAACATCGTCGGAACCACGGCGGAGATCCTGCCGATCCGGAACTTCCGGGTGGACGCCGGGAGGATGTTCGAAGAGCAGGACGAGCGGGCATTGCGCCGCGTGGCGGTAGTAGGCCGCACGGTGGCGCGCGATCTTTTCGGGGGCATCGCGCCCGTCGGGCAAACGATCCGGATCGGCAAAGTGCCGTTCGGGGTCATCGGGTCGTTGGCGGAAGCAGGGGTTGACATCAATGGGGTCGATCAGGACGACCAGATCCTGATCCCGCTGCGCACGGCGCTGCGCCGGGTGTTCAATGTGACACATCTGGGCAATATCTTCGTGCAGGTGCGCGATGAAGGGCAGATGGAGGAGACGGCGGTCCGGCTGCGGGAGTTGTTGCGCGAGCGGCACCGGCTCTCGGCGGACAGGCCGGATGACTTCACCATTCAGAACCAGCTGGAATTGATGCGCACCCAGCGGGAGACTCAGCTTGCCTTCAAGAACCTGACGGTCGGGGTCGCATCCCTGTCCCTGGCGGTCGGAGGCGTGGGGATCCTGGCGGTGATGCTGATGACTGTGCGCGAACGGATGAAGGAGATCGGGCTGCGCCGCGCTCTGGGGGCCAGGCGCTCGGACGTTCTGCTGCAGTTTCTGCTGGAAGCGATGATGCTGAGCGTTTCCGGCGGCATGATCGGCATCCTGCTGGGTGTGGCCGGCATCCACGTGGTAGCCTGGCTTGGCGGCTGGCAGGCGGTGCTCGACGTTAGAGTCGTGGGCTGGGCCGCGGCCGCCTCGGCGGGCATCGGTCTGCTGTTCGGAACAATCCCGGCGCGCAAGGCGGCGCAGGCGAACCCGGTCGACTCCCTGCGCGCGGAATAGAATCTCCACCCGAAGGATGCGTCCCGCGACGGTTTTTCACTGCCATGGGGTTTAAGGAAGAAGAAGCGCGAGAATACTCGCGCGGCAAATCTACCCGTAAAAGGAGTACAGCATGAAAAAGCTGCGCTTTCTGATCGCTGTTTTGGGGGTGCTTTTCCTAGTCTCCGCGGTTGCGCTCAACGCCGGCTCGTCCAAGCCGCAAAATGCCACGGCCAAGGATACCTCCGGGCAGACGGTGGTGCCGGTAGGCAAGCCGGCGGTACAACAGCCGGTGCAGGCGGTCCCGCATGACCCGGCCCAGTGTGCCGAACGGCACGCGTCCGGCCAGTGCCAGGGACACCCGCCCGGAGGCTGCGACCCGGCGAAGTGTGCCGAGAAGCATGCCAGCGGGCAGTGTCAGGGGCATCCGTCCGGCCAGTGCCGGAAGGCGCCATCCAGTAAGTAAGTAAGAAGGGGGTGGCGGCGGTGACCTGCCGCCGCCGCCCCTCGATGGTACAGAATGCCATTGCCGATCGGCTTCGGGTGCTTATGTGGTTCCACCTTCCATTCCTGTGAGCCAGTACGCCAGCGACCCTGATGCAGAATTGATGGTGAGAGTGAAGCAGGGAGACGAGTCCGCCTTTGCAGCTCTGGTGGAAAAGTATCAGCGGCCCGTGATGAATTTCATATATCGCATGGTCCTGAACACGGCGGAAGCGGAGGATCTGACGCAGGAGGCTTTTCTGCGCGCCTATCGGGCCGCGCCGCGATACCGGCATGAAGCCCGCCTTTCGACGTGGCTTTTTCGCATTGCGATCAACCTGGCTCTGAAAAAGCTCCGTTCCGGGCGGCTCAAGCGCGCACTCTCACTGAATCAGGTTTTTGGGGCTGGACGGCGTGTGCGCGAGCCCGCCGCCGCCGGATTGCAACCGGATGTGCAATTGGAGCAACGCGAGATGTTGCGGGCGTTGGAGACGGCGCTGCACGAGTTGCCGGAGAGACAAAGAATCGCCGTCACTCTGCAGAGATTCGAGGGATTTTCCTACCATGAGATCGCCGAAACCATGGGATGTTCGGTCGGGAGTGTGGAGTCGCTGCTGGGACGAGCGAAATCAAAGTTGAGGGATTCGCTGGCTCCCTATGCGACGGTGCATAAGACCGGAAGATGGGAGGTTGAACATGGAGTGCCGGACGGTTAGAAGCAAGCTATCGTCTCTTATCGACGGTGAGCTTCCACATGACGACGCGCGCGCCGCGCGCGAGCATCTACGGCGTTGCCGGACTTGCGCGCTGGAGTATCGCGATCTGGTCTCGGCATGGGAACTTGTTGCCGGAATTCCCCGCATAAAACCGTCTGCGGAATTGTTGCCGGCCATCAAGGCCTGCATGGCGGAGGCGCCCGCGGCCGGTTTCCTGCAACTGCGGCGTTGGGCCTTCCCCGCGCTTGCGACGGCGATGTGCGCGGCCGGGATTACGATCGGAGTCTTGCTCGGCGGCTGGATGCAGGCAGGCAATAGAGCCCCGCTCGCCCGCACCGATGAGACTCCGGGCCAGATCCAGAACTTCCAAAGCATCCGTCACTTTTCTGACGCCCCTCCGGGATCCCTGGCGGAAGGAATCCTGGTGCCGTCATCGAGCTCCGGGAAGCGAGGGAATGAACCATGAGCAACCGAGCGCTATTGATGCTGTTGCTGTTATCTGCGGCAATTAACCTGGGTGTCCTGGGCCGGGCCACCTACCGCTACTGTTGTTCGCGAATGGAAGCGCCGGCGGCATTGGGGAGCGAGCGCCCGAGCCAGAGTCCCGCGTACGCGGACTTGCAGCTGAGCGGCCTGCAGGCGGATCAGGTCGACAAAATCCATGCCGAGCTGCAAGTGCGGCTCGAACCGTTGCGAGAGGAGATGAAGCGGTTGCGGCGGGAGTTCCTGGACCTTTTCGGCGCCGCGACAACCGATCGCCGAATCCTGGAGCTGAAAATCGGGGAAATGAGCGCGGCCCAGGAACAGATCGAGAAGGTCGTGGCCGACTCTCTTCTGCAGGAGAAAGATGTCCTGGCGCCCGAACAGCAGAGCACGTTGTTGCGGCTGCTGGAACGGAGATTCAGGCAGGAGGACCATCACGGCACGGGAACAATGACGCCATTCAACACGATCCCCGAGCGATCGCACCCCGGTAAGGAGTCGCGCTGAGGCGTGTGTCTCCTTGAAAGTCCGATAGGCCGGAGGATTGTCCCGACGGATTATAGGGCGGGAGCGGCTTTCCGGCTAGCGGAGCGCCTGGCGATTAGCTTGGCCGCCGATTCACCTTTGCCTGCCAAACTGGACCTCCCGTATTTCCCCAATCCCTCAATTCTCTTGACAAGGAATTTATCCTTGCTAAAGTAAGGATTATGTCCAGGATAACGAGCAAGCTTCAGGTGACTTTGCCCAAAGCGCTGGCGGATCGTTTGCGAATTCGCCCCGGAGACGAAATTGACTGGCAGCAAGCAGGCGATACCCTGAGGGTGCTCCCGCGCCGTTCCCAGCCGACTCGCATTTCCTCCGAAATACAGTTGCGTCAGTTTGATGAGGCGACCCGGCGCCAGCGCCGCCGTCAGGCGCGAAAGCGCCTCGTGAAACCAGCGCGGGGGCGAGGCTGGACTCGAGAGGAGCTCTACGGGCGTGGCCGCGCTGGTTGACACCAATGTGCTCGTGTATCGTTTCGATCCGCGCTTTCCCGAGAAACAGCGCGCCGCCACCGATCTCCTGCGGCAAGGCATCGCGGAGGGTAACCTGCGCGTTCCCCATCAGGCGATCCTCGAGTTCGTCGCCGCCGTAACGCGGCCAATGGGCAAGGAAGGCCCTCTGCTGTCGCTCGCCGACGCATACCTGGAAGCGGAGGACTTGTTCAACCAGTTCGAGGTCCTCTATCCGAATGAGCCGCTGGTGCGACTCGCGATCCGGGGCGCCGCTACCTATCAGATGCCGTGGTTTGATGCCAATATCTGGGCGTACGCCGAATATTACGGATTGGAAGAGCTGATCTCCGAAGACTTCCAGCACGACCGCCTGTACGGCCGAGTCCGCGCTCTCAATCCCTTTGCGGAGTTGGATTGAAATCAACGAAGCCGGCACACCCTTCATGGATGGGAAGGTCAACAGCCAAATGCGGCACGTTCAATAACTTCAATCCGGACGGAATTACTGATAACGGCAGGCCGCGGCTTCAGTCGGTATTCAGAAATGCTTTTACATTGCTCCGAACGTACTTCACGAAATCGGTTATGTCTCCAACATGGTCCCAGATCTTTTCCAGATTGCGCCATTCCATATGTTTCCCGTCTTTGAAGCGGACGATGACAAGCGAGCTCATGTGAAGTTGGAAATCCTTTACGAAATTCAGGTTTTCAGGCATCTGCATGTTCACCACGCGCCATTCGATCCTTCCGCTCTTAAGTTCGTTGGAAATCCGGCCTGGATGGCGAATTCGGAACAATCTTCCATCCTCATGCATGTCGCGCAACGAATGGTATTGTGAAAATAGTAGACCGCAACCCTTTTGGCCTCGGGGATTGCGGCCATGTGATTCGTTCGAGCACCGGCTGTATCGAATCGAGAGGCGTAATTCTCTCGGGCGCCACTCTCCCTCACTCCCGGGAAGACCCGATTCGCGGCAGCGCTTCCCAGCAGCAGTATCAGCAGCAAGCAAGTCTTTTGCGACGTGTTCCTCTCTCCCCGTTAGATTTCCTTGCCTCTTCGCTAGATCGTGCTCCGGTGCAGCAGATAAACTCCGGCCGCGAAGACAAGAAGCCCGCAAAGCCGCCTGAGCCATTTGAGCGCCTGATGGTTCTCGGTCCAGCCCAGGTACCTCTCAACGGACTGAGTAAGGGTCCCGGCTGCGACGATCACTCCGCAGTGACCCAGCGCAAAGGCGCCTAGCAGGCCAAGGCCGCCGCCCGGATTGCTCCCGGCCTTGGCGAAAACCACTCCCAGCACCGGCGCCATGAAGGCAAACGTGCAGGGGCCCAGGCCGATGCCGAACAGCGAGCCGAAAACGAGCGCTCCCGGAACGCCCCGAAGCCGCACCGGCATGCCGGGCAAACTCCACTGGAGCGGCAGCAGGTCCATCAAGTAAAACCCGAACAGAAGAAATATGAGAGCCACCGCCGCGTTTCCGATCCTTCCCAGATCTCCAAGAAGCCTCCCGGCCGAAGCGGTGATGATGCCTATCAAGACTATCGAGACCAGGATGCCAATAGAAAACAGCAGTGATAGCTGAAAAACCCGTTTGCTCCCGCTCTTTCCTTGAGAAGAAAGGAAACCTATTAAGAGCGGGATGCTCGCGAGGTGGCAGGGGCTCAACAGGATGCTGATGACGCCCCACAGAAACGCGCCGAGCAAAGCGACCAGGAGCGATTGCGTGAGCGCGGCGCTTAAATGAGTCAGCAATTCTTCCAGCATGCGGCATTATTCCTTCAGACCGCGAGCACGCAGCAGACTCTCGATCTCGGCAAGCGGATAAAAGCCTTCGTGACGGTGAAACTCGCGCCCATTCTGGTCCAGGAAAACCTGCGTGGGGATGACACGAATGTTGTAGGTCTTGGCCGGAGCGTCATCCTGAAGGACGTCATAGAACACAATCCGGATCTGACCGCCGAACTTTTTTTCCAGGTCGCGCATTACCGGTTGCATCGCCCGGCAGGGAATGCAGTTGACCGAACCGAGCTCCACGAAGGTCACCAGGGCTTTCGAAGCGGCGGGCGGAAATGATTTTTCGGCAGGTATCTTCGGCATCCCGCCTTCATAGTAGACAGCCAGGAGCACAACTGCCGCAAGCGACAAAGCCAAAAATTTCTTCATGCATTTCCTCGTTATCCAAAGGGATCACCGAGGAACCGGACAGAGCCTCTGCGCTCTCAACGTTCTCAGCGGTGATATTCTAACTTCCTACGTAACGAAAGACTACGACGGTTCTCCTGCATGCTCGCCGCCGGCGAAAAGAGCGGCGATGCGGCGGCGCAGTTCATCGCGCGTGCGCCGGAACGCGCAAAGGCGATCCTCTTCCGAGCCCTGGATGGCGCCCGGGTCGGGAAGACCCCAGTGAAGACGCCTTGCCTTCCCGGCAAAAATCGGGCACTCCTCCTCGGCGCACAGCGTGATAACCGCGTCGATCCCGTCCGGCGGGATCTCAGAAACTGACTTGGACCGGTATCCCGAAATGTCAATGCCGATCTCGCGCAGAACGGCGACTGCCTCGGGGCGGACACGCGTGGGGCGGGATCCGGCAGACCATGTACGGACATGGGCAGGCGCAAGAGAACGCGCGATCCCTTCCGCCATCTGGCTGCGCGCCGAGTTGGCCACGCAGAGAAATAGGATGCCCTCCGGTTTCAACGCCCGGAGAATCGCGGCCTCGACCATCCACTCGGGCGGCACTCCCTCGCCCGCATAGGTCCGGCAGCACAGGGTGCCCCGGTTGGTGCTCCTCCGCTCGAGGTCTTCGCCGTTGACACGCACCGAGGGGGACCCGAGAAAGCCCAGCGTAGCCGCCTCCTCCGGGGTGTCGACATCGATCCTTTCCACGCCGATCCCCGGTACGAGGCGTGCGACAACGTCTCTGACGAGTGCGATCGCCGCGCCGGCATGAGGACAGCCTTCAAACACTAAAACCTCAACCTGCATTGGATTTTTCATCTTGCCCGGCATATCAGTTGCTGGCCGTCCACGATCCGGCGGCTACTCTTCCTTCTGCTGGCCGTGCGGGGTAATACTTGCGCCCGAGCCACAGCGCGACATTCACCAGCCCGATCATGACCGGCACTTCGACGAGCGGGCCGATCACCGCGGCGAAGGCGCCGCCGTGATTGATGCCGAAAGTCGCGATGGCCACCGCAATCGCCAGCTCGAAATTGTTCGAAGCGGCGGTGAAAGAGAGAGTGGTGGCCTGCCCGTAGGTTGCACCCACCTTTTTGCTCATGAAGAAGGAAATGAAAAACATCAGCACGAAGTAAATGAGGAGCGGGATGGCGATCCGCACGACGTCCAACGGCAGCTGCACAATGTACTCGCCCTTGAGCGAGAACATGACGACGATCGTGAACAGCAGGGCGATCAGCGTGATCGGGCTGATCTTCGGAATGAATTTCGCGTGGTACCACTCCTTGCTCTTGAGCGCGATCAGCGAAAATCGCGTGATGACGCCGGCAAGGAAGGGGATGCCCAGGTAGATAAAGACACTCTTCGCGATCTCCCCGATGGTGATGTGGACGGTGACCCCTTCAAGTCCGAACCAAGTCGGCAAAACGGTTATGAAGACATAGGCGTACACCGAGAAAAACAGCACCTGGAAAATGGAATTGAACGCGACCAAGCCGGCGCAATATTCAGTGTCCCCTTTGGCCAGGTCGTTCCAGACGATGACCATGGCGATGCAGCGTGCCAGGCCGATCATGATCAGCCCGACCATATACTCCGGTTTGTCGCGCAGAAAGAGGACCGCGAGTCCGAACATGAGCAGCGGACCGACTACCCAGTTTTGCACCAGGGAGAGGCCCAACACCTTGAGGTTTCGGAAAACAGGCCCCATCTCCTCATACCGGACCTTGGCCAGCGGCGGGTACATCATCAGGATGAGGCCGATGGCGATTGGAATGGAGGTGGTGCCGACACTGAACCTGTTGAGGAACGGAACGATCCCCGGCAACAGGTAACCCGCGCCCACGCCGATCGCCATGGCGAGGAAAATCCACACGGTCAGGTAGCGGTCGAGAAGGGAAAGCCGGCTGGCTACGCCGCCGGCTGCAGTCTGGGATTTGTTCATTATTGCCGTCCTCCAGGCAGCGCGCTCGAAGGCGCCGCTACGTTGATAATCTGCGCTGGTCTGGAAGCAGGTTTCCCGACGCAGCGCGTCTCTCCGTCCTTACGGCGAAGCCACGCGGATAGTCTCTTGAGCAACCGTGCGGCGTCGGGACGGTGCGCCAGATGTGAGCGCAGCTTATCCAGGTGATCTTTTGCCAAGCCGTGTTGCAGCGGACGGAGCGCATAGTACACCCACAATCCTTCGCGCCGGTCCGTGACCAGTCCTGCCCGGTAGAGTATCCGCAGGTGCCGGGATGCCTTCGACTGGGTGATCGCGAGCACCTCGATGAAGTCGCAGACGCAGAGCTCCCTGTGATTGAACAGGAGCCAGAGCATCTTGAGCCTGGCTTCGTCGGCCAGGACCTTGAAAAACGAGGCGGTCTCTCTCATGGATTACCTCTCGGGAAAAATATCTAAATAACCGGTTTTACGGTTATAGTCAAGGAGGAATCAACAAACTGCGGACACAGATTACTCCCGAGAAGGAAGTATTGGTATTCCAGTCCTGGGCTTCGCGGAACAGAACTCGCGAGCACGCCTCAGGCAATGATCTTCTTGCGGACGGCCTGCCAGTCGATCGCAAAGCAGATTCAACAACTGATTGCGATGACAATCAGTCACAGCACGGCTTTGGGCCCTACCCTCCCGAGGATGAACTCTGCCTCCTTCGTTTACTGAAGGCACATGGCATTGAGCCGGCGCCGGTTCTAAAACGTCAGTCGACATGGAAGAACTTCCTCGCGGCCCATTGGGACGTCCTGGCATCGGTTGATTTCACGGCGCTTGAGGTGTGGACCAAAGGTGGACTCGTAACCATCTACCTGCTCTTCGTCATGGAATTGGCGACGCGTCGAGTGCACTTCGCTGGTAGTACCGCCCATCCCGACGAAGTGTGGATGCTCCAGGCTGCCAGGAATCTGAGCGATGCTGAAGAAGGATTCCTGCGTGGCAAGAAGTACCTGCTGATGGATCGCGACACGAAGTTCTCCGAGGCGTTCCGGGTCACCCTGGAGCAAACCGGCGTGGAGGCTGTGCGCTTGCCCCCGCGCTCGCCCAACTTGAATCCGAATATCGAGCGCTTTATGCGATCGGTCAAGGACGAATGCCTTGATCGAATGATCTTCTTCGGGGAGAAAGCGGTGCAGACCGCCGTAGTTGCTTTCCTGGCCCATTATCACGCAGAGCGCAATCACCAGGGGCTTGACAATAGACTGATCGAGCCAAGCGAGGAAGTGGGTCACACCACCGGTGAGGTCGCGTGCCGTAAGCGACTTGGCGGCATGCTGCGGTACTATTACCGCAAAGCGGCTTGACCTGCTTTGTTTCTTGACGCCGGGCGTTATGCTGCGTCAGCGCATGAGGTGTCTGCAGGTGACGATTCACGTCCTCGCAACCAAGCAGTGAACCGGGCATCGAGCCTAGCCGCCGAATGGACCTAGATTTCTACTCCCTCGATGTTGGTCGAGATTTTTTCCGTTTCCCGGTTCCAATCGACCAAGCGCGGCGCAGTTGCAGGACGTCCGAGCTTCTTTACCTCACGCTGATCGGTTGGGCGAAAATGCTTTTCGGCCGGGAAGAAGAAATCGAGAAGCTCAGCCTGAACCTCTAGCAAGGAATCCACACGTTGGTGTTTGGTTCAAACCTGAAAGCGCGGTGTGGTATAGTCTTGCCTCTTGTCGTCCATTCATTTGGAGTCGTCAAGTTGGATTTACTTCAGCGCATCGACGTTGGCAGCATCCTCATCCAGTTTGCCGTCTTGCTTTTTTCCTTGAGCATCCACGAGGCGTCCCATGCCTGGGTGGCCGATCGCTGCGGCGACTACACAGCGCGGTATTTGGGCAGGGTAACGCTAAACCCCATCGCCCATATGGACCCGTTCGGGACGCTCTTGTTTCCGCTGCTGCAGTTCTTTACAGGCCTGCCCTTAATCGGTTGGGCGAAGCCTGTTCCGATTAACTCCATACACTTCAGGAACCCACACCGCGATCAGATCCTCGTTTCCTTGGCCGGGCCCGGTTCCAACCTGGTCGCGGCTGGCGCATCGTTTGTGCTGCTGTGCGTTCTCAAGCTGTCCTCGCCATCCGCGAGCGATGCCATCGCCGAGATGATCTATAATATGCAGGTCCCGCACCAAAACTCGATTCTGGTCCCTTTGCTGGGAGTGCTTTTTTTCGCATTCGTGATCAACATGGCGCTGGCTATCTTCAACGCTATTCCGATCCCGCCCCTGGATGGACACTGGGTGCTCCATGAGATGCTCCCTTACAACGCAGCCAGGGCTTTCGCGCGCGTCAGCTCCTATGGTGTTTTTTTACTCTATGCGTTGATGCTTCTTGGCGTGTTTCGTATCATTTTCCTGCCGATCCAAATGATGCTCCTCTTTTTGCTTCGCCTGTAGCGAGGAAGCTTGTCGCGGACCGGAGAGTAGTGCAGAGCAGCGGTGAGCGCTGTTCCATGGTACATTGAAGGCAGCTATGGATGGCATTGACAATCCTGATACCAACGGCACTTCTTCGGAAGAGCCTACGATGACAATCCATCTGGAGGGTTTTGAAGGTCCGCTCGACCTTCTCCTCCACCTGATCAAGCGCGAGGAACTCGATATCTGGAACATCCCGATCGCGCGTGTCACCGAGCAGTACCTGAACTACCTTCAAATGATGCGTGATCTGAACATCAACGTAGCGGGAGAGTGGCTCGTGATGGCTGCCACTTTAATCTACATCAAGTCACGCATGCTCCTCCCTCCAGACCTTGTCCAGGAGTCGTCGCAGGAGGAGCAGCCGGAAGATCCGAGAAAAGAGCTGGTGTATCAGCTGCTGGAGCACCAGAAGTTCAAGAATGCCGCACAGATGCTATACACCCGCGAGGAGGTGGAAAACGCCGTTTGGAACAGCCCGCCTCAGGATGTGCTCGAAGACGGAAAGGAAGTGGTTGCTGTCACTCTGTTTGACCTGCTGAAAGCCTTCCAAGAGGTTGTGAAGCGTTTCGAGGCACAGAGCGGCATAGAGTTTGACCGGGAGGAAGTCACCATCGAGCAGAAGTTGACGGAGCTGCGCAGGCTTCTGATGGTGCACGACACGTTGATCTTTTCATCTTTTTTCACCAGAGCGGCATCGAAGCAGCACTTGATTGCGACTTTTCTCGCGCTGCTCGAACTCGTGCGCCTGCGTGAGGTCTGGCTTTACCAGAAGAAGGCGTTCGAGGAAATTCGCATTATGCGGACTAAGTCTGCCGGAGAGACAGCGTAGGTCCTATGGAAATCGAGGAACTCCAACCTATACTTGAAGCAATCATCTATGCTGCCGACGACCCGGTGCGCCCGGAACAGCTGAAAGAGATTTTCCCGGACGAGAGTTACGACAAGATCGAAACGGCGCTGCACGGGCTGGCCGAGGAGTTCAACGCGCGCCGGGGCGGCATGTGGATCCGCGAGATTGCGGGCGGCTTTCGCATGACGACCCGGCCTGAGCACCATGAACATGTGCGCGCCTATTTGAAAACCAAGCCGGGTGCAAAGCTGTCGATGGCTGCCCTGGAGACTCTGGCTGTCGTTGCTTACAAACAGCCGGTGACCTTGGCCGAGATTCTGGCCATCCGGGGTAAGAAGTCGACGACCGCCCTCCACAGGCTGCTTGAGAAGAGGCTTGTCGTCATCACAGGGCGGAAGGCGGTGGTCGGTCGCCCCATCCTGTACGGCACGTCCAAGGATTTTCTAGTACATTTCGGACTCAAAGACCTTTCGGAGCTGCCCACATTGGAAGAGTTCGCCCAGATCGCGGGCGAGATCTCGTAGCCGCCGATGGAAACGGAGGAACGACTGCAAAAGATCATTGCTGCGGCGGGCATTGCATCGCGCCGCAAAGCCGAGTTGCTGATCAAGGAAGGCCGGGTCTCCGTGAATGGACACGTGGTCACCACGCTGGGCGCCAAGGCTGATGCAAGCCGCGACCACATCAAGGTGAACGGCAAGCTGATCCGGCCGGCCGCACGAAAGGTCTATGTACTCCTTAATAAGCCGAAGGGTGTCATTTGCACTGGGGCAGACCCGCAGGGCCGCTCCAAGGTCACGGATCTCGTAAAGGTGAAAGAAAGGCTTTACCCGGTGGGACGCCTCGATTACAACACGGAAGGTCTGATTCTGCTAACCAACGACGGAGAGTTTGCGAAGATTGTGGCCAGCGCCGGCGAAGCCTTTGCCAAGGTCTACCATGTGAAAGTTCGTGGGATTCCCGACGAGTCCGTCTTGAGCCGTCTGCGCGCCGGATATCGGTTGCCTGACGGCACGCAACTGGCCCCGAGCAAGATCCGCGTGCTCCGCGAAGCGAGGCATGCTTGGCTCGAAGTGACGCTGACCCAAGGCAAGAATCGGGAAATCCGGAGGATGTTCGAGGCTGTAGATCACCCGGTCGTGAAACTGCGCCGGACCCGCATCGGGTTCCTGACCGGCGAGAAGCTTCCAATCGGCTATTCCCGTTTTCTGACCCCGCGGGAAGTTGCGCGCGTGCTGCGTCTGGGCCGCACAGGCAAGCCAAGTGACGAGTGACGCATGTCTGAATCGAAGGATGTTACAATGTAGTATCGGCAGACCGCAGGAGGGCTGATTGTTTACCGGAATCATCGAGGAAACAGGAATCATCCGCTCTTTGCGGCCTATCTCTGCCGGAGCGACACTTGTCGTCGAGGCCGGACGGATTGCACCTGCACTCAAAGCTGGGGATTCCGTCGCCGTGAACGGCATTTGCCTGACGGTCGTGGGGAACACAGGCAGCAGCTTTTCCTGTGATCTGTCCGCCGAAACGCTGCGCTGCTCCACTCTGGGGCAGGCGAGGGAAGGGATGATCGTCAACGTGGAACGCCCTCTCGGAGTCGGGGACCGTCTTGGAGGGCATATCGTGCAGGGCCATGTTGACGGGGTCGGGAGGCTGGTTTCCTCAGTTCCCCGCGGTGAGGGTGTGGAAATGGAATTCTCGGTCCCGGCGGAACTCGAGCGTTACCTGGTCAACAAGGGAGCGGTGGCCGTTGACGGCATTAGCCTAACGGTCGCCTCGCTCAAGAAGAATGCCTTTGTCGTAGCTGTCATTCCCTATACCTACCGTGTCACCAATCTTCGCTGCTTGAGGCCGGGTGATGCGGTGAATCTTGAAGGGGACATGCTGGCGAAATACTTCGAGCGTTTCTTTCAGCTCGGTTTGATGCAGGAGCACGTTCCAAAACAGAAGCTGACGGTAGAGTCACTCAGGGAGCAAGGTTATTGACATGATTGCTGCGATGTCTCCCGTCTGGCGCATGCTTGTCCTCCTGATGCCGCTCACGTTGTCCTCATCATCAGAACAAGCAGGTTCGGTGTTGCCTGCGTTTGGCCGCGATACGGTTTTGGTCTACAAGAGTTCGGTCGAGAACGATACTTTGGTGGTCCGCGTCGCGGAGTTTGCCCCCGACCGCTTTATCGAATGGGAAGATGCGACCACCCAGGGAACAGTCCTGATACCGGCCAAAGCGGTGTCCGACGCACGCGCATTTGTGAGTTGGCAGTTGTTCCAGGGCGGCGTGGACACCCGCGGGCACAATGCAACCACTCTTTGGCTCAGCCGCAGCATTTTCCGCGAGCTGAAGGAGAAGCGGAAGGCCAAATTGATGATCGACTCCCTGCCGACTCGCGTGACGGTAATCGGGAACGATCAGATGGCGATCGAAGTGAACAGGTCTTCCCGCAACGTCCCTGTCATTAGGACCGCGGATGAACGCGGCGCAGAACGGTGGTTCCTTGATGCGGAAGATAATCCTCTCCTGGTAAATTTCCTATTTCGAACTTACCAGCAGAAGCTGGCCAGTATCACCACCGACCGTCCCAACACCCTCCGCTGGATAAAAAAGAAGTCGGAGTGACCTCAGTTCTCACGGAACCAAGGGGACATGCCGTTTTCCCGCAATTTATTCTTCCAGGCAGCAACAAATGCTGGTGGAAAGGCGGAATGTTCCCTTTTCACGCTTGCCGACCGCGCTACCCGGACAGTTCGCCTGCGATGGCTTCGCGCGTCAAACCTAGAAGCCGGTCTCGATCCTCCAGGCGCATATGTTTCGTCGCAATGGGATCGTGAAATATGACTTCCACGGAGCCGGGCTTGATCCCATAATGGCCCGGAGGTTGGATCGCGCGACTGTTGCGGATCGAAACGGGCATGACAGAGACCCCGGCTTTGATCGCCAATACGAAGACCCCTTTTTTGAATTCGCCCAAACGGCCGTCGCGACTCCTTGTTCCCTCTGGGAAGGCGAAGAACGAAAAACCCGCTTTGAGGAGCTGTGCTGCGCGCTCGATGCTGGCGCGGGCTTTGAGCGGGTCGGTTCGATCGACGGAGACGAAGTTCGCCTGCTTGAACACCTGTGCGAGAAGTGGAATCCTCATTATCTCTTTTTTGACAATTGCGTGCAGATTCCGGCGTGTCACGTAGAAAAGGATCGGCCCGTCGCAGTTGCTCTGGTGATTGGACAGGAAGAGATAAGCCTGACCGGGCAGAATGCGCTCTTTGCCGTGCACGATGATCTTGATGCGGCACATCCAGCCGGCCACGCCGACGCAGATCCGCGCGAGGCTGTACAGGCAGTCCGCGTCGCGCGAGATCAGGGCCCAGATCAGGCCGATCGGCCCAGCGATCGCAACATACAGGCCCATAAAGATGTAGATCACGGTTGCCCGCAGCATAAGCGATAGATTGTACCGGATTCCGGAGTCCATGGCAGCGCCTTCTGAGCTTCCAATCTGGAATCTGAGGCTTGACATTGGGTCCAGAGAGGTCGGCAGCGCAGTTGCAGGCCAGGCGGCTGTTAGGATAAGCTTTGTTTTGCTGCCGGGGTTTTCACTTGGGTTGGTTGCCGGCAGGGCATTTGTTCCGTCGACTGGGAGTGCATCTTGGGATTTGACAGCATCACCGCAGCGATCGAGGAGATTCGTCGGGGCAACATGATCATCGTGCTCGATGACGAGGATCGTGAAAACGAGGGGGATTTCACGATGGCCGCCGAGAAAATCACACCCGACGCCGTTAACTTCATGGCAAGGTATGGTCGGGGGCTGATCTGCCTGCCGATGACGGGCGAGCGCCTGGACGAGCTTCAGATACCGTTGATGGTGGGACACAACACTGCTAAACATGGGACTGCCTTCACCGTCTCTATCGAAGCGCGTCATGGTGTGACCACAGGCATTTCGGCCGCAGACCGCGCTACGACGATACTCACTGCCGTTGATCCAAAGAGTACAGCAGCCGATCTGGTTCGGCCCGGGCACGTGTTTCCATTGCGCGCCCGACCGGGCGGAGTGCTGGCGCGTGCCGGGCAGACCGAGGCTGCGGTGGACCTGGCGCGGCTGGCGGGACTCTATCCCGCCGGAGTGATCTGCGAAGTCATGAAGGAGGACGGAACTATGGCCCGCGTCCCCGAGCTGCAGGAAGTTGCTCGGACTTACGGCTTGAAAATGGTCACGGTTGCGGATCTCATCGCGTTCCGGCTGCGCACCGAAACGTTCGTACGCAGAGTGTCGGAGGCCCATCTGCCGACAGAGTTCGGCGATTTTCAGGTGGTTGCCTTCGAGAATGTGCTGGACAACGAAACTCATATCGCTCTGGTAAAGGGTACCATCCGTGACGATGAGCCGACGCTGGTCCGCGTGCACTTGCAGTCGACGATGGGCGACGTCTTCCATTCCCTTCGCAGCGAGAGTGGGGGGCAGCTGCGTGCGGCACTGCGGATGATAGACCAAGCGGGCAACGGCGTGCTCGTCTACTTGCGCCAGGAAGGCAAGGGTGTCAGCCTCGTCAATGAAATCCGGTCCCTTGCTTTCCAAAACGATGGGGCCAACGCTGCGGAGGCCAATGACACGCCAGGAATGAAACCTGACCCGCTCACATACGGCATGGGCGCCCAGATCCTGCGCGCGCTCGGAGTCGGGAAGATCCGATTATTGACGAACCACCCGAGGAAGATTGTCGGGCTGCCAGGTTACGGCATCACCGTTGTAGAACAGGTCCCTCTGGGGGACACGCCCATGAAGCACACCCGAGAGTATCTGCGCCACCGCTGACTGCAACCGATTGGCTGCGGCCGTGCCGCGCCAGGCATTTCGTGGTTTCTGCTTATGCCCCCCTATGGAGCCTGGTGATCTGGACTTCGATCACGTCGTCTTCGATCTTGCGGAAGAGGATCTCCCGGCTGCCAAGCCGATGGTGTGCCGGCAGGCGCAGCTTCGGAATGTCCTGCCAGCGCTGATCGTGATGCGATCCCGGCGCATTCAGCATCTTCCAAAGCTTCTCGGCGGAAAACGGCATGAACGGTTCCATCAAGAGCGCAAGCGCCAACTGGAGCTGGATGGTGGTGTTGAGCGTGGCGGCGCAACGTGCGGGACTCTGTTTCAGACTCGTCCAGGGCGCGGCGTCGTTGAAGTACTTGTTCCCGGCGCGCGCCAGGTTCATTACTTCCCCAACCGCGCGACGCACTTGAAAATCATCAAGCAGACTACCGATACTCGTCACAGCCGTGTTGATGGCTGTCAAAACTTCTCGATCAGCACTCGACAGTTCCAGCGCCTCCGGCACTTTGGCCTCGAAGTGCTTCTCGACGAAGGACAGGCTCCGATTCACTAGATTTCCCAAAACATCCGCCAGCTCGCCGTTGTTGCGCGCCTGGAAATCCTTCCAAGCGAAGTCCGAATCCTTGTTCTCGGGCGCATTGGCCGCAAGGTAGTACCGCAGCGGATCCGGCGGAAACGAATCCAGGTAGTCATCGACCCAGACTGCCCAGTTGCGGCTGGTGGAAAGCTTCTCTCCCTCGATGTTGAGAAACTCGTTGGCCGGGATATTATCGGGCAGGATGAACTCGCCGTGAGCCATCAGCGTCGCCGGCCAGACGATCGCGTGAAACACGATGTTGTCCTTGCCGATGAAATGAATCAGACGCGTCTGGGGGTCGCACCAGTAATCGCGCCACCGGTCCGGCTTGCCTTGCTTGTGCGCCCATTCCACTGTTGATGAGATGTAGCCGATGGGAGCGTCGAACCATACATAAAGCACCTTGCCCTCAGCGCCCGGCAAGGGCACGGGAATGCCCCAATCGATGTCACGCGTGATGGGACGGTCGGTTAGTCCTTCACTGAACCAGCCGGAGCAGAACTCGCGCACGTTGCTCTTCCAATGAGGCTTCGATGCCTGCCAAGGCTCGAGGCGCTCCTGAAACTGCGAGAGTCGAAAGTACCAGTGTTTCGTGTTGCGCATTTCAGGAACCGAGCTGCAGACCTTGCACTTCGGAGAGATGAGCTGTTCGGGCTCCAGCCAGCGTCCGCATGCTTCACACTGGTCCCCGCGCGCGCCGCCGTGGTGGCAGTTCGGGCACTCCCCCTCGATGTAGCGGTCAGGCAGAAAGCGCTGGCAGGTGGCACAATAATACTGCCGACCCTCTTGTTCCTTGACGTAACCGTTCTGGTAAAGCCTCAGGAAGAAGTCTTGAGAGATCTTGTGGTGCAAGGGGAGGGAGGTGCGCGAATAGTTGTCGAACTGGATCCCCAGGCGGCTGAAGCTCTCCTTCATCATGACATGATAGCGGTCCACGATTTCCTGTGGAGACACGTGCTCGCGGTCGGCGCGAATCGTGATGGGCACACCGTGCTCATCCGACCCACATATGAAAATGACATCGCTCCCTTTGAGCCGCTGATAGCGCACATAGACATCGGCCGGCATGTAGGCTCCCGCGAGATGGCCCACGTGGAGAGGGCCGTTCGCGTAAGGCAGTGCTGCCGTTACCAGAATCTTCTCAGCCAACGCATCCTCCCATCCGCAAGAAATCAATCATATCATAGCCCCCGATTCCGCATTTGGCCCAGAATCCGCGATCCAGAATCGTATAATGGTTGGCATGGCACAACCATCGCTCGGACAGCCACTGATCCGCGACGTTCGTACGGAAGACATCCAGCGCCTGTATGACATCGACCAGATCTGCTTCCCTTCATACCTGGCCTATTCGCGCGCCGAGTTCCTCTCTTGCTTGAGGCATCCGCTTTCGGTTGGCAAAATAGCGGAGGTACAGGGCGGGGTCCTCGGTTTTGGCATAGCGCGACTCGAGGTGGCGGCGCATGCTCATGTGATTACCCTGGACGTGGTGCCAGAAGCGCGCCGGCGAAAAGTAGGAACCAGGCTCATCGAAGCCCTGCATCAGGAGTTTCGCAAGCGGGGCGTCACTCAAGTCACGCTTGAGGTCGACACGGGCAATGCCGCAGCGCAGCGATTCTATCAAAAAATGGGCTATAAACGGAGGGAACTGCTGCGCGGCTACTACAAGGCGCGCAACGATGCATACCGCATGGTGCTGCTTTTATAGGGACCAGCCGTTGCACCGGCGCAGCTACTTGTTGCGTGCCAGATAGCCCTGCCTGGTTTGAACCTTCAGGTCAACCGGCTTCCCGTCGTGATTAACATCCGCTCTGGCCTGGATGCGAATCTTGCGGAACTTCCCGTCCCTCTTGGTATTGGTGGAAACGTAGGCGAAGCTGTATTGGTTCCTCAGGCTGTTCGAGATGTTCTTGAAGATAGCAGGCATCTCCGTAGTAAAGCGCGGGAAATAAGCATCGCCGCCAGTAAAGTCCGCAAAAGATCGAAGTCGGTTGTCGGCCATGAGCAACGTGATGTTGTCCAGGTTGTATCGAAGCCTTACATTTTGGCCAACGCCAATGGCATAGACGGAGGCGTTGGCCGACTTGCACTTGTTCAAAGCCTCGTCGTAGGTATGCTGGCTGAAGGTGTCGAGGCCGGTGCTGACCAGCAGTATTGCCGCCTTGCCTTCGATCTCCTCCACGCGATCCAAGGTGAAGATCAACGCGTCCGAAAGGTTGCTCTCGCTGAAGGCGGGGGTGTTAAAACGACTGAGCGCTTCCATCAACTGGTTCCGGTTCTGTGTGAAATCGGTGAGGATGGTCGGACGAATGTCGTAGCCGATCACGGCAACCCAATCGCCGGGGCGTAGGCTCTCAGCGAAGCTGTAAATGGCGTTCCAGACATCGGTGATGAACCATTCGACCTGCTTGCTGAAATCAACAAGCATCACGGTAGTAATGGCGGCGTCCACAGTTCCGAAGTGAGTGATCTCCTGCTTGACCCCGTCTTCGTAGATGGAGAAGTTCTCGGGCTGGAGCCCAGTGATGATGTTTCCCTTCTTGTCAGTCACCAGCACCTGCAAGTTTACGAGGTCGACCGAAACTGAGATTGCCGCCCGGCCTTGTGGTTTATTCTGCTCGGGATCCTTCTTGGAAGGGGGACCCTGATTTGGAGCATTCTGGGCGCCGGTGACGGGTGCCGTAAAGGGCAGCGCCTTCTGCGGCGAGCCCGACAGAATCGGGGCAGCGAAGCAGAGGCTGATGGTCAGAACGATACGGGCAATCTTCATGGTGCTTGCTCCAATCGGAAACCGCTGCCGGGCGAACACTGCAGCTCATACATTTCCTTTATTACAGTAGCACACTCCGCTCCGGTGTGCGCTGGCTTTCAAACCTGGACCGATGCTGCAATCATTTTGCGGTTCTGCGTGGGGACCTTCTGCAAATCCGACACCAGGTGTTCAGGGCCTAAACAAGCTGGCAATGCAGGAGAGATGCAGCGGCGAAGTACGTGTCGAACTCGGGCCGGAAATCAGGCAAGTGGCCTTTACATTTTCGCCTCTGCGTGATCAAAATATCTTGCGAGAAGAGAGCGCCGAGCATTCTTTCAATGTCTGACCACCAGCGGTCGCGCCGACTCAAGGAAGGCTGCCTTTTATGGGAGCGTTTGGCGATTGACGTACCTATTTCGTGATGCTAATAATTTGTTCCGCTCTGCTCTTACCGGAACATAGTTTGTGGGAGGTTGACCGTGGGTTATTGTCCCGAATGCGATGCGCCAATACCCGAAGAAGATTTTGAGGATGTCGGGGAAATCATCACGTGCCCCGAGTGCGGCGTGGACTTGGAGGTGATATCGCTCGACCCAGTCGAATTCGATCTCGCTCCGGCTGAGGACGAGGACGATGAAGATGAAGAAGATTTCAGCTTTGACGACGAAGAGGACGAGGATGACGAAGACTGGGACGACGAAGACGAAGAGGACGAGGATGACGAAGAGGACGATTATAACTAGCCTTCGGCATTCGTCTCATTCGGCTGCCGTCTGCGATGCCTTTTAACCGCCACGCTCCAATTCCGTGCTTGAACCTGCCCCGGAGACTCGATTGTGCTGAGGCAAATCCGACTGCTGGTTTTTGACCTGGACTATCTCATTTTCGACTGTGCCGAGCTGAAAATGAGGGCCCTGCGCGAAAGCCTGATCTCATTTGCCGACGCGATCCCGCATGATGTGCCGTTGCCCGATGTAATCGACGCTGAGGGAGGATTCCGCGATTACGGCTTTCGTTGGCTGAAATCGCTCCAGATCGGACTCGACGAGGAGCGCATGGCGCAGCTTGAGGTCTCCTACCGGATGCATGAACAACGCCTCGTCGCAGCCGGAGTCGGCAGGATATACTCCGGACTGCCGGAGCTGCTTCGACTCTGCGGGCAAAATGGTGCGTCCGCAGCGATCGGCGCAGAGGCCAGCAGAGACTACCTGCTGGATGTCAGCGACCGCCATGGTCTGGATAGCCTCTTCGAGTTGGCCTATTGCACCGGAGAGTTCGGGGTGGGCAGCAGGGATGAAATGATCGAGGAGATCATGCACCGGGCCGAAGTGAATCCCAGCGAGACACTGGCACTCGGAACGCGCCCCGACTTTTTTCGGGCTGCGCACAACATCGATGTTCTGACCGTCGGCTGCGGCTGGGGCCTGCACCGGCACGAGGCGCTTGTAGAAGCAGACGTGCAAGCTCTGACGCTGGTGCAAGTGTATCCCGCAATCGAAAAAGCCGACGTCCTCGCCTCCCGGTACCTCTCCTGAAGAACGGCAAGATGAACGAATCACGCAGTTCGTGCTACATTGTCGGCATGAGTTTAGCGGAAAAGGAAGAGCGCTTGGAATCATTGCTGCATGAGATGGCGCCCGTCGTGGTTGCCTTCAGCGGGGGCGTGGATAGTTCGTACCTTGCCTATAAGGCGCACAAGGTGCTCGGTGAGAACTCGCTCGCCGTCACAGCCGAGAGTCCTTCGGTGCCCTCCAGCCAACGTGAGATGGCCTTGCGGCTGGCGAGCGAATTCAGTTTTCGTCACGAGATTGTCAACACGCAGGAGATTGAACGCGAAGAATATCGGGCGAATGCGCCGGATCGCTGCTATTTCTGCAAGGATACGCTGTTTGACCTGTTGGTTGCCTTGGCCAAGGAACGAGGCTTCTTGACCGTGCTTGATGGGCTGAACGCAGATGACCTGGGCGATTATCGGCCGGGGCGCCTGGCTGCAGAAAGACACGGCGTTCGCAGCCCGCTCATGGAAGTCGGTCTTCACAAAGAGGAGATCAGGCAGCTTTCCCGGCGGGCAGGACTTCCCACTGCGGACCAACCTGCTTCAGCTTGTCTGGCCTCTCGCTTCCCGTATGGTGTGCGCATCACCGAAGAGAAGCTGCGCATGGTTGATCGCGGGGAAGAGGGATTGCGAGCGATGGGCTTCCGCGTTTTCCGGGTGCGGCATCACGAGGAGTTGGTGCGCCTCGAATTCGGGAAAGAGGACTTGATGCGAGCCCTGAACCCGGAGGTTGCTGCCCGCCTTACCGAGTTTTTCAAGCGACTTGGATACAAGTTTGTCACGCTTGATCTTGAAGGTTACCGCCGCGGCTCGCTTAACGAAGTCCTGCTCACACGGATAAGTTAGCGCAGTCTCAATCGATGGACCACGTGCGATTGACGAGCCAAGGCACGCGGAGGGTGCGGCCCAGTCTCTGGCAGTTACATTCGTCAATCATCATGCTCAGGCGTGCCGGCAAGCGGCCAGGGTGCGGCAGACAGCTCCCCGGCGCCAGTTCCAAGCCGTCTGCACGATTTCCTCCAAAGAAGAGTGCCGCGGACTCCAGCCCAGCTCAGCCTTGGCCTTCTCAGCATTCGCTACCAGCTCGGGAGGATCCCCGGGTCTGCGCGCCTTCATCGCAATAGGCAAACGCTCCCCAGTGACTTTCTTGACCTGATCGACTACCTGCAGCACCGAAAAACCATGGCCTGTCCCGAGATTGAAAATCTCGGATGGGCGGCCGGAAAAAAGGTACGCGAGAGCCGCCACGTGGGCAAAGGCAAGGTCAAGCACATGCACGTAGTCCCGGATGCAGGTTCCATCCGGCGTCGGATAGTCGTTCCCATAGATCTCAGCGCAAGGCCCATTGCCTGACGCAATCTCCAGGAGCCGGGGAATGAGATGGCTCTCAGGAACATGCCACTCCCCGATGCTTCCGTCGTGAGCGGCTCCGGCCGCGTTGAAATAGCGGAGAGACACGAAGCGCAACCCGTAGGCGTTCTGGTAGTCGCGCAGAATGCGCTCGATCACCATTTTGGTCACGCCGTAAGGATGCACGGGATCCAGAGGCATACCCTCATCAACAGGAACGCGATCCGGGATGCCGTAGGTTGCACAACTGGAAGAGAAGACGATGAATGCGACGCCGTGCCTGCGCATGGCCTCCAGCAGATTCAAGGTGTTGACGATGTTGTCGTGGTAGTACTTATGCGGATCGCGGCATGATTCCTCAACCAAAGCGTGGGAGGCGAAATGAATCACCGCGGCGATGTCTTGTCGCGAGAAGGCCGCATCCAGATCTGACGCATGCCCCAGGTCGCTCTGAATGAAGGGAACGTCGCCGACGAATTCACGATACCCGGTCGATAGGTTGTCGAGACACACCTGGGTGTATCCCTGGGCCTTCAGGACTTGCAAGGTGTGGCTGCCGACATAGCCGGCGCCGCCGGTAACCAAAACCCCTCGCACCCGCTATTACCTCCGGAGACGCCACCCTTGCCTGGGTGACACGAATTCCGCAACTAGCTGCTGTTCTCGAGCGTCTGCTGGATCACCTCTTTGACCTCCTCGATCTTGAAGGGCTTGGCCAGATAGAGGTTGGAACTATCTTCGAAGAACGAGCGCGTTTCTGGACTGACGGTGTCTCCTGTCACGAAAATGATGCGTCTGGCCAGATGAGGACGCTCTTGCTTGATCCACTGAAAGAGTTCGCGGCCGTTCATCTGCGGCATCTTGAAGTCGGTGATGATGAGATCGTAGTCGTTCTTCGTCAGCTTATCCATTGCCACACGGCCGTCATCGGCGGTATCGACCTGCATTGGGAACATCTTGAAGATCTCGATGAAGAAGTCGAGTATGTATCTTTCATCGTCTACAATCAGGATTCGTTTGTCTCGGACCAGGTTGTCGAACTGCAGTGTCTGCGGCATCAGCTGAGGGAACATGCTCGCGTCCTCGGAGAGCCTGGTGATAACGGGAAGCTCGATGACGAAAGTCGCGCCCTCCCCCGGCCGGCTGAGGGCATAGATGTTGCCGCCGTGCTCTTTTATGATGCCGTAGGACAGGCTCAAGCCCAGGCCGGTTCCTTTTCCGACCTCCTTGGTGGTAAAGAAGGGGTTGAAGATCTTGGAGAGGTGCGCCTCTGGAATTCCCGGGCCATCGTCAATGATCTCCACGACGATGCGGTTGTTCTGGGCATCGGTGCGCGATCGGACCACGAGGCGGCCGCGGCCGTGAGCCTGCAGCATCGCATGCTCGGCGTTGGTGATCACGTTGAGGAACACCTGCTGGAGTTGGTGGGCGTCGGCGATCGTTTGGGGCAGATTGCGGTCCAGTTCACGGACGATCTCGATGTTGTTCACCGACAGTTCGTAATTCCGCAGTTCGACCGTGCGCTCCAGCATGTCATTCACGTTCGACAAGGTGCGCTCTGGTTTTTGCTTGCGCGCAAACGAGAGCAGGTTTTGCACGATCTTTTGGCAGCGCAGAGCCAGGTTGTTGATCTTGAGAAGGTTTTCGCGCGCCCGCTCGTCGAGGTCCTTGCGCAGCTGCAGGAGTTGGGAGTATCCCATCACCCCTGTGAGCGGGTTGTTGAGCTCATGGGCGATGCCGGAGATCAGTTCGCCGAGGGCCGAGAGTTTCTCGGATTGTATCAGTTGTTGGCGGAGCAGCTTTTCATTGCTCACATCCTTCGCTACGTGAATCGACCCGACCAGCCGGTTGTTTTTGTCATACCACGGGCTAACCGAGATCTGAAAAGTCCCCCCCATGGTGGGAATTTCAACTTCCTCGACTACCAGGTTTTCGGACTGCAGTATGTCCATGTGCTGGCATGGGCTGAAGCTCAGCTGAGCTGCGTTGTAGATCTCTGAACAACACTTGCCGATCATCTTGGGAGGCGAGGTTTTCAAGCGGCGCGCGAGTGCGACATTGGCGCGTATGATTTTTCCGCTGGTATCGTGAACCGACACGCAATCCTGCATGGCGTCAAAGGTAGTTTCCCACTCTTTGTGGCTGCGTGAGACGACCTGAAACAGCCGGGCGTTCTCCAAAGCTATGGCGGCCTGATGGGCCAGCGTCTCAGCTCGGGAGATCTCTGCCTGTGTAAAGGTTCGCTCCACGGATTCGTCGGTGCAAATCAGCACGCCGATTGCCTGTTCCTTGGCAGTCAGGGGGGCGAAGATTGCAGCGCGCCAGCCCATCGCGCGCATGATGCTTGCGGAGGACGGCTCGAGCCGGTCAACGTCCTCGACTGCAATGACGCGTTTCTGCAGCAGGGCCTGGACGGCATTGGAATCTTCTTCCAACTTGATCTCGAGGTCCTGGATTCTCAGGCCTTGCTCCTGGGTAGATGCCGACCCGACCAATCGCTGTTGGCGCTCGTCGAGCAGGAACAGATGGCACTGCTCGGTCTTCACCAGACGGCGTCCTTCGATGACGATCCGCCGTATGATGCCCTCGAGGTCGAGGCTCTGCGAGATGATCTTGTTGACTTCGTGAAGCGCAACGAGATCCTCGGAGATCTTGTCTGCCTGTTCGCGCAGCCGGGTGCTTACGACTCCCACTCCCAGGATCTCTGCCAGCGTTGCGAGGAAGGGTTCCCGAGCCTTGCCAACGCCTTTGGACCTGCGGCCGGCAATCGCCAGGACCCCGAGAATCCGGTTGCCCGATGGTATCGGGCGCAGGGCAAAATACTGGAGCCCCTCGCTGCGCAAGGCCTTAACCAGAACCTGCCCGCCGCAGCCGGTCAGGTCCTCAATGAGCACTGGCTTGTTCTGAAGCAGATGAAGTTCCGAGGCGGCCCCGATCTGAATGCTTTCCAGTTCAGCAACCACCGCCTTGCTGAAGCCTCGATACACCGCAACGGGCGGAGCGTCCTGGGCCGGACTTATGCGGACGGCGCCGGCGTCCATGTTCAGCACCCGCAGGGCTTCTTCCAACGAGGACGTCAGGATTGTGCCGAGATCCGCGGACCGGTTTATCATGGACGAAATCGTCTGGAGGAGCGCCCATTCTTCCTGTGTGCTCCGGCGCCGCTGCGAAGATGGCGCCGCCGCGAGGGCCGCCATGGTGGGCGCCACCATCAGCAACAGAGAAGAAACGGAAAGACCCGGTGTTGGCAGAGGCGCAAACGCAAGGCAGAATTCCGGGAACATGGCAACGGGACCCCCTGATTGATCGCTCATTATAGGAAGGCACTTGCGGGATTGCCAGGAAAAACACCTTACCGCGCTGCAAGGACTGCGGTGCATGCATTTTGAGGCTATTTTCCGACAGCGGCGGCCTTGGGCGCGAAATATCCTAAGCGGCAGCGCACACGCAAGTTGCTGGCGGTAGGGGACTCGAGGGTGACCCGGATGCGCCGCCACGTTCCATCCCGGGCGTTATTTGAGGAGAAGTAACTAATGCTGTATTGGTTTCGCAATTCGTAGGCGATCTGCGACACGATCGTATGGATCTCGCTCACGTCTTTTGGGAAAAATGCCTTGGCGCCCGTTTCTCCGGAGATTCTCTCGAGTGCGTCGTGCGCTTTCTCCGGCTCGGATTTCGACCAGTGGCCGAAGAGTCCCTTGTCCGGAACTTGGTTCAAAAAGCCGACGCTATAGACTTGAACGTCGGATTCCTGGACCTTGGCTACCATCTCATCCAGTTTGTAATAGCTGTCGCGATCTTCACCGTCGGTAATAACGATAATGGCCTTTTTCGGTTTGGATCCGCTCTGAGCCTTCTGGACGCTGAGATAGATGGCATCCCAAAGAGCTGTTCCGCCCGTGACGACCGTGTTGTTCAGCGAATCGGTAATCGTGTCGATGTCATTGTTGAAGTCTTCGAGGAGTTCCACCTCGTCGTTGAAGCCGATCAGAAACGCCTCGTCGTCCGGATTGCCGGCGCGGATAAATGCCAGCGCCGCCTTGGTTACGTTGTCGAACTTACTCCGCATGCTGCCGCTGGTGTCAAGAACGATGCCAAGGGTGACCGGCACGTCTTCCCGTGAAAAGGAGGCGATGCTCTGGCCCACGCCGTCTTCAAAAACCTTAAAGTTTTCTTTCTTAAGTCCGCTCACAAACTGGCCGTTCTTGTCGATGACCGACGTGTGCACGACAACCAGATCGACATTGACGCCGATGCGGAAATCCTTCTGCGGGGACTTCGATTCCAGCTCAGGCTTGACCTGCTTCTTTCGTTCCTCCTGCGGGTCCGTCTTTTTCTGAGCATAGCTTACTGAGGAGCGGGCTGGAGAAATCGCCAGCGCGCCGAGCAGCAGCACCAGCGGACCGGCTGCCAGAGCCCATCTCCGGCCGCTAGCTCTTGGCGGCATAATACCCTTCCTTGGCGTGAACGATCAGCTTCGGCAGGCCCTCGGGTGGATCGAGCTTGACCTGAATCTTGCGCCACTTTCCATCATGGATCTTGTTTGTGGGGTTGTAGCCAAGGACGTACTGATTGCGCAACTCGGCATGGATGAGGTCGATATAGTAGTCCAGCTCATTGAAGTTGTTGGGGAAAAAGTCCCTCCCTCCGGTCAGGTTGACGACACCGTGAATCACTGAACGGCCATAGCCCAGGAGTCCCTGCTCGCCCACGGCGTAGATCTGGACGTCGGATTCCTTGGCGAACTCCCGAACCTCAGAATAAGTGTAACGGCTGGTGTTGTCCTCGCCGTCCGTGACCAGAATTAGGGCCTTTTTTTCGTTTTTCGCCGCCTTAACCTGAGCGAGCCCCATATAGACGGCATCGAACAGTGCAGTGCGCCCTCCTGCCTGCTTTTGGGCGATCATGCTCCGCAAGTTAGCACTCTGATGGGTGAAGTTTTGGACCAGAGAAGTCCTTTCGTTAAACGTGATCAGGCAATACTCGTCAAGCGGATTCCCGCTTTCCAGGAAGCGCACGATGGCGTTCTTGGCCTTTTGGATATTGTTGTTATCTTTCATGCTGCCGCTGACGTCGAAGATGATCCCCACGCTGACCGCGGCCGGCTCCTGTGTGAAATAATCGATCGTTTGCTCGACCTTGTCTTCGTAGATTTTGAAGTGTTCTTTCTGGAGACCCGTAACGCAGCGATTGAGCGGATCGGTGACCGACACTTTGACAAAGACAGTTTCGACGCCAACGCGGAACGTGGGCAGCTGCTGATTTTGGGGGTTTTGACCGCGCAGGGTCATACCTGCGCACAGCAAGATCGCGGCGGTGACTGCGGCTATTCCTGCCGTTTTTCGATTAATCACCTGTACCTCGCCCGAAGTCTGCGCCAGGGAACGCGAGGACGCGGGCTTCTTTTTTAAGATCTTACCAAACCTGCGAGCCCTGTCAAGAAATGTGGCATTTCCTTTGCGAACCGGACACTTGAGGCAATCGCTATCGCGATCGCTGTCGGGCCTTCGGCGACAAAAACCGACGGCGAGTGCGAGGAGCGAAGGCGTGGCTTCATTACAGTCTCTCCAAAAAATCAAGACCTACCAGAACCTCTCTCGGCTTCGATCCATCCGCCGGCCCTACCAGGCCGTTGCGGTGCATTGTGTCAACCAGCTTGGCCGCCCTGCCGTATCCGATGCTGAGCCTGCGCTGGAGCAAGGACGTGGAGGCACGCCCTTCGCTGACAATAATGCGCACCGCGTCCTTGTACAGGTTGTCTTCTCCCAGATTATCGACAGGATTGCCGGCTTCGTCCAGCTCTTCTTCTCCATAACACAGGACGGAATCGTCATAGATTGGATGTCCCTGACGGTGCAAATGTTCAACAATATTCTGTGCCTCCTTCTCGCTCACATATGCACCGTGAATGCGCGTCAGGCGCGCGGAACCCGGGGGAATGAAGAGCATGTCGCCATTGCCGAGCAGTTGCTCCGCGCCGTTGGCGTCGATGATGGTGCGGGAGTCGACCTTGGTCGCGACCTTGAAGGCGATCCGGCAGGGGAAATTCGCCTTGATGACTCCTGTGATGACATCTACTGAGGGGCGCTGTGTCGCAAGGATCAGATGAATTCCCACCGCGCGTGCCATGGCCGCCAGACGTGAAATCGACTCCTCGACTTCGCGCGAGGAGACGATCATCAGGTCGGCCAGCTCGTCGATGACAAGGACCAGGTACGGCAAGGTCTTCTCCGGCTCTCCTTCGTTGTTTGCCTTGGGTTCGAGAAACGAGAGCTGGCGGCCGGTTGAGCGGATCAAAGCGTTGTAATGGTCGATGGTTCGCACACCGCGCAGTGCCAGCTTCTTGTATCGTGCTTCCATCTCGCTGGTCGCCCAGCGCAGGGCGTTGGCAGCCTCCTTCGGGTCCGTGACGATCGGAGTCAACAGATGCGGGATATGGGCGTAAATGCCCAGCTCCAGGCGCTTGGGATCAATCAAGATGAAACGGACCTCTTCCGGCGTCGCTTTGTACAGAATCGAGGTAATCATACAGTTGAGCGCAACGCTCTTGCCGGCCCCGGTGGCGCCTGCGATAAGCAAATGAGGCATCCGCGCCAGTTCCGTCACGTAGACATTCCCGTTGATCAGCTTGCCAAGTGCCAATGTGAGCTTTGACGATGACTTCCGGAAGACGTCGGATTCGATCAGCTCACGGAGCATGATGGTTTCCCGTTGAGCGTTTGGAATCTCGATGCCGACAGTCGCCTTGCCGGGGATACGGTCGATGCGAATGGATTCCGCTTTCACTCCCAGGCACAGATCATCCACCAGGCTGGTAATTCTCGAGTATTTGATTCCGGCATCGGGTTTGAACTCAAAGGTCGTGACCACGGGACCCGGGTGAATCTGCGTAATCGTGCCGTGAACGTCGAACTCTGCGCACTTCTCGGCGAGTTGCCGGGCCCGTTCCATAAGCTCAGCCTCATCGACTGCGAAGTGGCCTTCGGGCGGCGTGAGCAGCTCGGCGGGAGGCAAGGCGAATTTCCGCACCGGGCGCGGCTGCTTCTCATCGGCCCCGACCCGGAATGGGACTGGCTCCAGTGGGGGCACGATTGTGAGCGGATGGGCTTCGGGCGACGCAGGCGGTGAAGGCGATGGCCTGATCGGAGCAGGGCGCGGCGCAGTCTCAAGCACCTTTGGAGCCGAAGTCCTGATGTTGACGACGGCACGCACAGGCTTGCTGTTCCTGCGCCAGTTCCTGAGTCTCACCCAGAAGCCTGTGCGGGCCGGCCTTTCCTCGCTTGGCTCGCGATTGAAGATCGATGCAAAGGAAAATGACGTGGCGGCCAACAGGCCGAGCACAAACATCCCTGCAACCACCACGTACGTCCCGGTTGTGTTCAGGTTGGCGATGAGAATCCCGGCCAGGAAATCACCGATTACCCCACCAGGCTCGAAACTTCCCTCGGGCAGGTGAACGGGAACGCGCTGCAACGTTATGCTTGCCGCACATACAAACAAACAGAAGCCGAGCGTGCGCATGATGGGAGAGCTGACCTTCTTTCCGCGGATCAGCCTCCAGCTCAAGATGGTCATGGGAAAAAGCAGCAGGAACGCCGACAGGCCAAAAACTTGGAATAGCACGTCGCCGACATATGCTCCTACTTTACCCACCAGGTTGTTGGCATTCATCTTGTAGGATTGGGTGTTAAAGCTTGTATCCCACTGGTTGAACGAGATCAAACAGGCAAAAAGAAGCACGGCGAGCATCAGCAGCAAAATCCCGAAAAACTCGTGGCGTTTCGCCTCCGGTTCTTTGCGCATCTCCGTCGCATCCCCCTCGCGAGGTTTAGATTTCCAGGATGACGGGCACAATCATAGGACGTGTTGCGGTGCGTTTGCGAAAAAATTTTTTCAAATCGGTGCGCACCATCTCAGTCAGTACCAGCGAGTCAACCCGCTCTTCGTTGCTGCATGCCGCGACAGTGTTGATAATGACTTGCCGCGCTTCGGCCATCAAAGCCGAATCGCCATTCTCCTGGATGTGGCCGCGGCTTACCAGCTCCGGCGTGCCCTCAACGAGTCCCGTGGACTTGTTGATCGCCACCACGGCCAGAACGACTCCTTCTTCAGAAAGATGCTGTCGGTCTTTGACCACAAGCTCGTCCAGCGCCGCAATGCCGCCCGCGTCGATTAGCCGCCTTCCGATTGGCGCTCTGCCTCGCACTTCCACTCTGTCTGGAGTCAAACAGATGATGTCCCCGTTCTCGGCAAGAAGAATGCGCTCTCGGGGAATCCCGCTTTCCTGTGCGAGGAGGCTATGATTGTAAAGCTGGCGGTATTCTCCGTGGATAGGGATAAAAAAGCGCGGGCGTATCAGGTTCAGCATCAGTTTCAACTCTTCCTGGCTGGCATGACCTGAAACGTGCACCATCGAGTGACTCTCGCCGTAAACCCTGGCGCCCCTGCGGCAAAAGTGATTGATGAGGTGAGAAATCCGGGTTTCGTTGCCCGGAATAGCGCGGGCGCTAAAGACGACGGCGTCACCGGCTTCCACATCGAAATCCTTGTGCCTTCCGAGCGCCAGCCGCGACATTGCCGAGACCGGCTCGCCTTGGCTTCCCGTACTGAGGAGAACGAGCTCTTGAGGCGGAAGTGTCCCTCCCTCCTGTGCGTCGACCAGAACATGGGGCGGGACGCTCAGGTAACCGAGCTCGCGGGAGATCGCAATGTTCTGCACCATACTGCGGCCAACCGGAACGACTTTGCGGCCGAACTCCCGCGCCAGATCCAAGATGATCTGAATCCTGTGGCTGCTGGATGAGAAGCAGGCTACGACGATTCTTCCCTGTGTCATGTGGAAGATCTGTTCTAAGCTGCGCCGCACGTGGCTTTCAGACGGAGTGTAGCCGGGCCTCTCGCTATTGGTGCTGTCGGCAAACAGCGCCAGGATTCCTCGGTCTCCGAGGGAAGAAAGGCGCGCATAATCGGTCAGCTTCCGATCCGGTGGCGACTGGTCAAATTTAAAGTCGCCGGTGTGAACGATCGTGCCCAGTCGGGTTGTGAGCGCTATGCCAACGGCGTCGGCCACACTGTGTGTTACCCCCAGAAACTCCAGGTGCATCTCCTCGATGTCAACAGTATCGCGCGGCAGAACGGGTCGGAGGTCGGCTTGATCCAGAAGGCCCTGTTCCGCCAGTCGGCCTCGAGCAAAGCCCAACGTCAGAGGCGTTCCGTATACCGGCACCTGGATCTCACGCAGGAGAAAAGGCAGCCCGCCGATGTGATCCTCGTGGCCGTGGGTCAAGATAACGGCCCGAACCTCTTCCTTGCGTTCCAGGAGATACGTCAAATCTGGAACCACCAGATCCACGCCGAGCAACTCATCCCTGGGGAACATCAGGCCGGCGTCTACGACAATCACGCTTCCATGATAGCCAATCGCCATCATGTTCATGCCGAACTCACCCAGACCGCCCAGTGTTACAACTTCAATACGGTCGCCATTCGCCACAGGATCGCAACTCATAATAATAAGTATAACATATACTTCAAGTTAGCTCGCTGCGCTCGCCAACTTTAGGGGCAGAGGGGCAAAGGGCTCAAGGGCAAAGGGAAGAGAATCCATTTCGAACCCTTTACCCCATGGACCCTTGGCCCCTTGAAACAACGACAGACGACGTGGCGGGAACCATTGCGGTCTCGATTGGTTGTGTAATTTCCGAGACGTCTACTTAGCAGACGCGTAGAAAATATCCACGCAGAGATCGCCGCGAAAGGAGAGTAAGAAATGTGAGTGCAGCGGCGCCTTCCGTGCGCCTTGCTTCAACAATGTTAGCGGCCTCGTTTGTTCACTGCTGCTAGACGGTAGGTGTAGGACAGTCTTTCGTATTCCTGGACTGAGAGATCTTCGGCGCGACGCGAGCCGTCAATGCCCGCCCGAACCAGAAGCTCCTGGGCCAGGAGGCCCAAATGCCTGTCTTGACGCAGAGAATTCGCCAATGTCTTGCGCCGGTAAGCGAATGCAGCTTTGGTCACTGCAAGAAAGTTGTTTTCCAAACCAGGATCACGCGGGACGTCGTGAGGCCGCATAATAAGCATAGCCGAGAACACCTTAGGCCGGGGGACGAAGCAGGCTGGCGATACTTTAAATCCCATTCTTACGTCGCAATAGTGCTGGCAGTAAACGGAGAAGAAGCCGTAGTCCTTGGAACCTGGAGCAGCGCTGATACGTTCGGCGGTCTCGAGTTGTAGCATAAAGATCATGTCTTCAACCGGGACTGGCAATGCCAGCATCCTCTCGATGATGGCCGTGCCAATGTTATAAGGAAGATTGCCCACGATGCGCAGCTTTATGCCAGGATGTAGGTAGGGGGATAGGACAGGCAATAGATCCATTTCCAGTATATCTTCAACTATGACCTCCGCGTTCGGATAAGGAGCGAGAGCCTGTGTGAGAGCCGTGCGAAGAGCGTTATCGATCTCAACCGCGAGCAGGTGGAAAACCATGGGTGCCAACGTGATGGATAAGGCGCCGTCACCTGCGCCCACCTCGAGCACGAGATCAGCCGGGCTTGGCTGAATGAGTCCTGCAATGCGGTTTAGGATTCCCGTATCTCTTAGAAAATGCTGCGCGTAGCGCTTCTTTGGAGTGACTTTCATTTGTCTTGACAACCCGAAACAGGGTTCACATAATTATCGGTCGCGCTGCAATGTGCGACTGCTATCATAACCTTGGGAGGGCAACGTTCATGAGTGGAAAAGTGGCGGAGGTGGGGGATCAGGATTTCGAGACGGAAGTGTTGAATTCTCCCATCCCGGTTCTCGTCGATTTCTGGGCAGCGTGGTGTGCTCCTTGCCGGATGCTGGCTCCGGTGGTGGAGGCGATTGCTGAAAAGTATGAAGGCAAAGCTAAGATCGTCAAGTTGAATGTGGACGAGAACATGATTACTTCCGGAAAGTACAACATCCGGGGCATCCCCACTCTTTTGCTTTTTAAAGGTGGAATCATCAAGGAACAGATCGTGGGTAACACGACAAAAGACACGATCTCCAGGATGCTTGACAACTACCTCTGATGCGGTGCCTCCAGTGACCCCAGCCGGGTTGTGCCGGAAGCTATTTCAGACTCTGATCCCAATCAGCAACATCGTTAAGCACATGGTTCGGGTGGGAAAGCGCTTGGCCGGCGTTGTTCGGGATGAAGAAGGACTATTCCCCTTCTCGTGGTGCTGGATAGCGATTGCATGAACCGAGGCCGCCTCAATGGCCAACCTGATTGTCGTTGGCGCCCAATGGGGCGATGAAGGCAAAGGCAAAATCGTCGATTTGCTGACGGCGCATTTCGACATCGTCGCGCGCTACCAGGGCGGGCACAATGCCGGACACACGGTAATCGTCGGCGGCAGGAAGTTTGTCCTGCACCTCATCCCCTCTGGAATTCTCCATCCCCAGAAGGTTTGCGTGATCGGCAATGGAGTGGTGGTTGATCTCGAGGCGTTAAAGCAGGAAATCGAGGCATTGTCAGAGGCCGGAATCAGCTGCAAGGGGCGCCTTTTTGTCAGCAATCGCTGCCATCTGATCTTTGATTACCACCGGGCTGTCGAGAGAACCGACGAGGCCCGCCGTGGTGCGAGGCGCATCGGCACTACGCATCGCGGCATCGGCCCCGCATATGAGGACAAGGTCGGGCGGCGCGGCGTGCGCATCTGCGACCTGATGACACCGGAGGTTCTGCGTTCTGTACTGGCGGACAACATCCGTGAAAAGGAGCTATTGTATCCTGGAGTCGCGCAGTTGTCTTCGAGCGACGAGTTGTTTGAAAAGACGCGGGTGCTCGCACTGGAGCTGTCGTCCTGCTTTGTAGACACCTCGTTGTACTTGAATCACGCCATTGACGAAGGGAAGCAGGTGCTTTTCGAGGGGGCCCAGGGAACCCTTCTCGATGTAGATTACGGCACGTATCCTTTCGTGACGGCATCGAATGCGACCGCCGGTGGTGCATGCACCGGGACAGGAGTTGGACCGACACGAATTGACGGCGTGATCGGAATCGTCAAAGCGTACACCACGCGCGTCGGAGAGGGGCCTCTTCCTACGGAGGTGCCCGGATCGATCGGGGAAGAAATCCGGAACCGCGGGCAGGAATACGGCGCTTCCACCGGCCGTCCCCGCCGCTGCGGCTGGTTTGACGCCGTGGTAGTCCACTACGCGCGTTTGATCAACAACCTTGACTCGCTGGTCGTGACCAAGCTGGACGTGCTTGACAGTCTGGCCGAGATTAAGATCTGCACCGGATACCGCTACAAGGGACGGCTGCTCGATTCGTTCCCCCCGGAGATTCAGGTTCTGGAGCAATGCGAACCCGAATACCTGACGGTTTGCGGGTGGCACCAGCGCACTGCCGGAATTCGCGATTTTGACGACCTGCCGGTCCTTGCGAAGGATTACTTGAAGCGCATCTCGGACCTCGTCCAGACCGAGATCTCCGTGATATCGACCGGGCCCGATCGAACCGAAACCATCATCACGTCTCGCGACTCGCGGCTGCACGCCTGGATCTGAAGCGCAGATGTATGCGGATCGACGCCTGCTATGAACTGGACAAAGTGGATTTGCGGATATCAGCGGGTGTGGCAGAAAGAGCGGGATAGCCGAGGTGTGCGGCGCTGAGATCGGCGTGGAAATCTTTCGGTTTCTACAGGGCTGCGTGAAACCTTTTCCTTTTTTGTGTCACTAACATAGCGGAAGTTGTTTCATCGTGCGGCAGAACTTCATACTGTTGTGAACGAGGAGCAACGGAAACATGAGGAAGGACGCCCTTGGCATGACGGTTGCGGCGCTGTTGGCCGTGGTGATCTTTGGCGCTACCGGATTGGCCGAAGACTTCCAGCGGACATACAGGCTGCCAGCAAACGGTAGCATCCGCATTCGGACGGTCTCCGGTGAGGTCAGAATCCAGGGCTACGACGGGCCGAACATCGTAGTAGAGGGTTTCAAAGTTGGGCGAGACCGTGATCGGGTTGAGATCGTGGATATGAGCGGCGCTGACCGTGTCGACGTGAGCGTGCGTTATCCCGAGAGCGGAAGCAACAACGCGAGCGTTAGCTTTCAGGTGCGCGTGCCGCGTTCGATCAGCTATAACTTCGAGAACGTCAGGTCAGTAAGCGGCAACGTCTATCTCACGGACGTGACCGGCCAGGTGAGAGCCGTGAGCGTCAGTGGTTCCGTGGAGGTGAAGAACGTGAGCGGCTTGGTGAGCGCCGCATCCACGAGCGGCAATGTGGACGTCTATATCAAGAAGATCGAAGGCTCGGGAGACATGAAGTTTTCTTCCATAAGCGGGAATGTTGCCGTGAAAGCACCGCCTGACCTGGATGCGAACGTGGAGATGTCCACTACCAGCGGATCGCTTGCGACGGATTTTCCGATCGAAGTTCACGATAGACGTTACGCCCCCGGGCGCTGGGCGCGCGGCCGCCTGGGAACAGGCGCATGCAGCATTCGTATCACCAGCGTTTCCGGGCGTGTAAGTCTGATACGCAGCTAGGCGCGCCCCTCAATGCGCCCTTCCAGCTGCTTCTTGCGTCCAAAGATGGCACATCCTATCCTTCATCCGAGCGTACGAGGCCGATTCGGTAGGGCACCACGCGCTGAGTTCCTCCTCCGTGCGACAGCGGTTCGGACTGAAACGGGGAGGACAGGTCGGCAACAGGAGTCGAGCTTAGTGGATGTCAAGGAATTGGGTAACGTGGAAGCGGCTGGCGCTAAGGTTGCGCAAGACATCGTAGATCGGGCTCGCGCCGGCGACCCGGAGGCATTTAAAGCAATCTTCCAGCGGTTCGGTCGGCCAGTGCTGGCTTTCATTTACCACATGCTCGGAGACAGGTCGAGTGCGGAGGAATTGACTCAGGAGACGTTTGTGCGAGCGTATCGCAGGCTGGATCGGCTGGAGGCAGGCAGCAGGCTGTCGACGTGGCTTTTTGGCATCGCGCGCAATGTGGTGCGGGAGGCCATTCGGGACAAGCGCCGGAGGCCTCGTGAGGTGGACCTGAACGACACTGCGTTTCTGGCCCTGCGCGACGAGCGAGCTGGCCCCGATGAGAACTTCATGACCCGAGAGCTGCAGCGCGCCATCCGACGTTCAGTCAGGGATCTATCAGATGACCAGCGCCTGGTCTTTGCTCTGAAAGTGCTGCGCAAGATGCGCTATCAGGAAATCTCTCTGATCACAGGTTCGTCCATTGGGAAGCTCAAGACCGACTTGCACCGGGCGCGGCTGCAAATGCGACAGAGGCTGCAGCCGTACCTGGCGGGACGGATTTCCGGAATGTGAGGTGGACCGTGAGGTGCTATCAAGTCCGAAGAGTTATCGAGGATTATCACTACGGAGAGCTTGAAGATCGACAGGCAGCTAAGGTGACGGCTCACCTGCGTGACTGTGACGACTGCAGGAGGGAACTGGCCTTGCTGGAGGGTGAGGCAAGAGTCTACGAGGCTTATGCAGCGAAGCTGGAGAGCTCTCTTGATGTTCCTCCCAGCCTGTGGAAACGCGCCATTGAAGGTGCCGCGCCTCCGTGCCGACCTGTCGAGGGGAGGAACGCTCGACCGAGCAAGGTGCGATGGCTGAGTGCGGTCGTTCCGGCCTCGCCGTGGCTTCGGCAGGCGCTGGCAGCGGCGCTCCTCGTTGCCATATCGGTATCCGCCACCCTGCTTATAGTTCAGCGTCACCGGGCCAAGGAGGTGGCCGCCCCACGGCAGGAATACGTCACCACGGGCAGCTCCGAGAGTATGAGCCTTGAAGCCGCGCTGAAGTCAATTCGACGCGCCGAGCAGGAGTATCTCAACGCAATTCAGCAGCTGAATGCCATCGTCGAGAAGCAGAAGCCGGCACTGGACCCCAGATTGGTCGCTGAGCTCCAGGTAAACCTCAAGATGATCGACGAGCACATCGCTGTTACACGGAAAGCCTATTATGCGCACCCGACGGACGCCGATCTGGCGCTACTCATGCTTGCCGCTTATAGCCGAAAAGTGGAATTGCTTCAGGACCTGACTTCCTGAGCTTGGAATCTCCAATCCTGCAAAGCATGCGGCCGGATACGAGAAGACTGCAAAACGCCTGAAGAGCCCCAAAGGACTCTCATCCGTCTTGAGTATCTCGTCGTCTGAGAGCTTGGGCCGGTCACGGCCAAAATCAGTCTTTGCATCCGGCTGCCGGCGTGCTACTTTATCGGGCGTCACGCTCAGGTTCCGGCGGACGCTGCTTGTTTGACCATGGCCGGAGCGGATTGATATCCCGTCAGATGTCACGTTGCCGACCGGATGGGCCGTTAGCTCAGGAGGTAGAGCATCTGCCTTTTAAGCAGAGGGTCGCTGGTTCGAATCCAGCACGGCTCACCACTTATTCTGTTCAATCACTTACGAGAGTCAGCCAGAAGAGGATTCGGTCGCCAGCCCAAGAGAGAGCCTCTCCGTGGCGGCGTGTCGAAACACGCTTACTTGGCTGGCGCTTCCGACTTGTACAGCAAATCGGAGAACAGATTATAGAGCCAGGCTATAAGCACGCCGACAATAAAGCCACTGACGAAACCCCAGAACAACCCGACCACTGCGCCACCATAGGACACGCTAAAGCCAGGATAGTAGCCGGAAAGCAGCTCGAGGGTTTTACCGCGCCCCTGGATCGCAGCCCACAACGTTGCAACAAAAACCGCAAGCCCCCAAACAACTCCCAACGTCAAGCCCAGAGCTCTCTTTCGCAGATTCATGGAGTTCTCCTTTCATGGTTCAGAGCCGCAAGCGCAAGGCATACTCCTTAAAAGCGACCTTGAAAAGCCACGATGCTGCGGCGATCTGTCGTTCCGGATCACGAACCGGAAAATCTCCCGTATGGCCAGTATATAAACTTCAACAGTAGGAACCTGATCATCTCAGGGTTGGCTTCAAACTATAACCAGGAGTCTGTCCGCGTCAAGAGCATTACTTGGACAATTGCATGCTACACGCGTAAGACTGCAAGGTCACACTGCGGCGGAATTGCGACCAAAAAGGAGGAGAGCCGGCAAAGACAGCGAAGGTGCCAATTGGGAGGCGCCGTAGGCATCACTGGACCCAGTCCCCGGCCTGCTTGTGCACGGCATCAGCTGATCCGGAGTGAGCGAGATGCGTGCGCGGGATTTCAGTGGGGGGTCAGGGCGCCTGATGGTGTAGAGTTGATTCATAGCCGAAGTCGGTGGCGAGGTTCTTTTCCTTGGCGGCTGCCATTGCCAGTTGGTCGCAGCGCTCGTTCTCCGGATTGCCGACGTGACCCCTGAGCCAGCGAAACTCGACTTTGCGGTTCTCGGTGCAACCCAGGAGCCGGGCCCAGAGATCGGGGTTAAGAGCCATTTCGGTCTTGTTACGCCGCCAGCCATTGGCGCGCCATCGCATCGCCCAGCCTTGCTGCATTGCATTTACAAGATATTGCGAATCGCTGTAAAGAGTGACCTGGCATGGCTGCTTGAGAGCTTCGAGTGCAACGACGGCGGCCAGAATCTCCATACGATTGTTGGTGGTCAGGCGAAAGCCGCCGGAGAATTCCTTGCGATGACCTTCATAGAGAAGGACGGCGCCGTAACCGCCGGGCCCCGGGTTGCCAAGGCATGCGCCATCGGTATAAATGGTCACGCGCTTTAAGGCCATTTCACCATCCTCTTCCATCAGTTGGCGTCCGCGCGCATTGCTCTGGTGCGGCGGCATGTTCTTTTATACTCTAAGAACGTGCCGGGAGGAAATGCGCGGAAATGATCCGGACTGGACTTGACGGCGGTCCGACACAACCGGATGGGCTCGTTGTCTGGCGATACCGCAGGTGCTGCGTTGCGTCTGTCGGGCCCTCTCACTTGACAGCAACAACCTGGGCTTTGTTGGCGGCAACGTCTCCGGGTAGATAGATCGCGGGTGATACTGCAGCTTGTTGCGCGCACCGGATCAGCTGGTTGACCGTAGTGCCGTCTTCTGGGCAAGTAGATACGCCGGCCCGGCAGTCAAGGCGGTTCTGCAATCCGAGGAACTCGGGATGCGGCATGTTTTTCACGCGTTCAACCAGGAACTGGGCCCGGTTCCTGGCCTGTTCCTTTCTCGTGCCCAAGAGCACGACAATGAAGGCCTGGTAGCCATACCGGACGAGCGGGTCGTTCTCGCGCAGATGCGCACGCAGCTGCTGTGCTGCCTGGTTCAGGATGAGGTCGCAGGCATCGAATCCATAAAGATCCGCGAGTTCGGGGAGATTGTAAAAATCCAGGCACAGGATCGAAAGGGGAGAATCGGACGCTTTGGCGGCGGCGATCGCCCTCGGACCCACCAAAGCCAAGTAAGGTGCTTTCGGAAGCCCCGTAGCCACATCGGCAAGCTCCCGGTCAGGGTCTTGAAGCTGGCGCTGCTGCGTCTCCGCTACCAGCGGTGCGGTCAAGTCCGCGACCAGCTCGAGCATGCGCAGGTGCACCACGGAGTAAGAATGGGGAGCTTCGGCGAAAATGGAGATGGTGCCGATGCAGTTGTTGTCGACGAGCAGCGGCGTTGCCAGCGAATCGCTCAGGGCATGGAGATCCGCCTCGTGCTCCAGAAACTCCAGTCCAGGATCAGCGTTTAGCATCGGCCGCCGGTAGGCGGCAACCCAGCCGCTGATGCCCTTGCCAGTAAGGACGGTGAATCCTCGCAGCACCTCGGCAAACTTCCCGGCTGCGTGAGCTACGTGGAGTGTATGGTCTCCGTTGTCCAGATAGAACAAGCAGGTGGTGAACGGCAGCAGACGCTTGATTCTGCATTCCAGATTCAGAAGCAAGTCTTCAAGGTTGAGATTCCTGCCCAGGCTGTAAGTGAACTCCTGCAGACGGATCAGCTCCCCGACAACGCCGGTTGGAAGCTCTCCGTGTTTCACTATGGGATCAAGGCTGGATGGTGGCTGATCGGCCTTTTCGAAGCACTTTTGGAAGGAGAGCTGGGGTACGTTCTTCGATGCTTCGGCGGCCTCGATCTCCAGTTCTTCGATATTGTCGATGAATAGCTGAAGCAGATGCGGGTCATAGATCTTGCCGGGCTCCGCCTGCATGATCTCGATGGTTTCCTGGACGGTGTGCTCCCTCTTGTAGGGCCTATTGGAGCGGATAGCGTCAAAGGTATCGGCAATGACCAGGATCCGGGCTCCCAGTGGAATCCGGTCTCCCTTGAGGCCGTCGGGATATCCCGTGCCGTCATATCGCTCGTGGTGGTGCCTGACTAGTTCGGCGACAGGGAAAGGAAACTGGATCTGGCGCAGGATCTCGTCGCCAGCGGCGGAATGCACTTTCATTCGCTCGAGCTCCTGCTTGTTCAGCCGGGCGGGTTTGTTGAGGATGCAGTCGTCGACTGCTAGCTTGCCGATATCATGGAGCAGAGCACCCGTTTCGATGGCCATGAGGACTTTGTTGTCCGTGATCCCGCAGAGCTGTGCAAGGCCCAGGGCATAGGCGCGTACTCTGCGAACGTGCCCATAGGTGGTTTGGTCTTTGACATCGACGGCGAGCGCGAGAGACTCCACGGTGAGGCAGTAGAGAGTGTTGACTTCCTGCAGGTGACTGACATGCTCGGCGACCTTGTCGAGATAGGTCTTGTAGGTGAAGTAAACCACAAGAATCACGGGCACAATCAGCACCAGAATCGGGGCCGTGAACGATTGCGTGTTGACGGCGATGAGGCCCGCGATCGAAGCGCCGGAGAGGTAAGCGGGGGAAGTCCACAGAAAGCTGTCGCACCAGATGTGGTAGATGTTCGTGCGCCGCTCCAAAGCCACGATGGCGGCGACGCTTCCTGAGTTGAGAAAGTAATAAGTCAGCGCCAGCACGCATACGGGGAAAATAATCTCCCATAAATCGACCGAGCTGCTGCCGAACAAAGGTTCCTTACCGAGCAGCAGAAAGAAACAGCACCCGGATACGAGCGCAGAAAAGGCCATGGCCCCCATGTTGAAGAGAGTGTGTTCCAGTTTCCGGACATGAGTGCGGAACCTGAGGGAGCCCGTAAGGGCATCCAAGGCAGCCGTCAGAGCTCCGGCAGCAGGGCCGAAAAGAACGAGGTTGGTGAAAACGAAGGTCTCTGCCACAGAGATCCTCGATTCGATACCCGGGATCTTAACCGTGAAAACGCTGGTAAGTGCGGTAAGGGAAGCGAGGAACAGCCATCTGTATTCGACGGAGCCGAAGAGCAAGCTATAGATGCAGAAGATGATGGTGCCCTGGCCCAGCACAATCATGCCGTAGAGGTAAACCTTGTAAGCTGGATGAGGTGCCTTGGTCGAGTCTGGCATAGATCCGGCTCGTGCTGATTCATGCGCTAGTTCGATATCATGGCTAATGCCAGTAACTTGCGCACGTCGCCTGTTTCTTACTAATCGTCGCGACCGGCTCAAATCTTGCGAAGTTTCTCGTGAACGCTTTTGCTATTGCAGGGCTGTCCCATGCATGGCCGTGGCGATAGCAACCGCATGCCGAAGCGTGCCACGAACTTGAAATCCTAGGACAAAAATGCCAGAATGTGCGCCGCGTGTGCGCTGATGCCTCGGGAATCAGAAAATGCGGCCGTCTTGAGGTATAGTGGATCCGAACATCGGAGGCTCAACCTTGCGTCCCCATCGTCTAGTCGGCCTAGGACACCGCGCTTTCAATGCGGCAACACGGGTTCGAATCCCGTTGGGGACGCCACTGATTTTGCAGCACTTACAGCCTCGAGCAGGCTCTCAAGTGCGGTAGCACCCTTGTACCTTAGATGCCCGAAGACGGTGTTCAAGGACCGTACTGCAGGTGTTTCGCTCCGCTCAGTACGAATCTGTTTGGTAAAGGAGTTCAGTCATTCCTTCCTCATATGAACCCAAAAAACACGGACCAACCTCTACCTTCATTTGCGTTCGTCTGCGGCTTGGTGGTCGGATCGACTCGCCGCGTGCAATGATCCGCCCGGTCAGGTCTTGGAAAGAGTCTTCTCATAGTAGTTCTCGTACTGGAGTACAACATCGTCGGCGCAGAAACGCTCTTCGGCGGTTTCGCGGCCGCGCCTGCCCATCTCCCGGCGATGTTTCTCGTCGGACAGGATTTCCAACGCCCGTTCCGCCATCTTGTCGACGGCGTGCGGTTCGACCAGGTATCCCTCTTTGCCATCTGTGACCACTTCGGGGAGCCCGCCGACTCTGGATACGACTACAGGAACCTCGCAGGCCATGGCCTCCAACGCAACCAGGCCGAACGACTCGGTTTCGCTGGGGAGCAGAAGCAGGTCGGAAACGCCAATCAATTCGTTGATGTTGTCGCGCTTGCCCAGAAAACGGACCTTGCTCTCGATACCGTAGTGGCGCGCCAGCCATTCGGCGCTGCTGCGCTCAGGGCCATCGCCAACCATGAGGAGAACGGCGGGCAGCTTCTTCTGAACGCGCCTGAAGATATCGATCACGTCACCCGGCCGTTTCACGGCCCGGAAGTTGGAGAGGTGAATGAGAAGTCTCTCTCCGTCCGCGGCGAAGCGGGAGCGCAGTTCAGGCCTAGCTTCCGGCTTATAGATGCTGCAATTCACGAAGTTGTAGATCACTTCAATCTCGCCGCGTATACCAAAAGTCTCGCAGGTAGCTTGCTTGAGGTAATGTGAGACGGCGGTGACCCCATCGGAGCGTTCAATCGAGAACTTGGTGATGGGAAGGTAGGAGCGGTCCGCGCCCACAAGAGTGATGTCCGTCCCGTGAAGCGTCGTCACCACCGGTAGCTTGCGCGGATGCAGCATGGACTTGGCCAGGAACGCGCTCACCGAGTGTGGAATGGCGTAATGACAGTGCAGCAGGTCCAGGCCTTGCAGTTCCGCAACCTCTGCCATCTTAGTAGCCAGGGCGAGAGTGTAGGGAGGATGGTCGAACAGAGGATAGTTCGTGACCTCCACTTCGTGAAAAAAAATGTTGGGGGTAGCCCGGTTCAAGCGCATCGGCAGGGCATAGCTGATGAAATGGATTTCATGCCCTCTATCGGCCAGCTCGTTGCCGAGCTCTGTTGCCACGATGCCGCTGCCGCCGTAAGTCGGGTAACAGGTGATTCCAATCTTCACGCTTCCTCCTGCAAAATGACTCGATCAACTCTATGCCGCATCATGCGCAGCGAGCGACTTCGGGTTCTTGCTCCTTGTGCCAGCACAGGCAAAGTGACATTTTCTGACTTTCCTTCTGGACTCTCAGGTTCCGGCACATACTAGATTAGTACCATCATTTTACTGCTTAGGACAGTGGGCAGCGTCGAGCAAGCAGATCGGAACCACTTGCTCCATTTTGCTTACTGCAGTACGGCCTTGATGTCTTCCAGAATCGTCAGCGCTATGGCATCCCGGCCGGACCGGCCGCCTGCGAAGATTTCGCCTTTCTGCCTTGTTCTGAAGACTGCACCTTTTGATGTGCCGGAGATGGAATGGAGGATCGATTCGGGCCCGACGATCTCGGGCGCTACGGTCAAGCGCACGCGCCCTTCCCACAGACGGGCCCGGCCAACGAGCCGTACGGCGCGACCGGAGTCGCGCGCAGCCCTGACGAGCTCTTCTGTTTCCGGCCCGATCCCGATCCGTAACACGTCGCCCAGGGCAGCCCGGGCGTCCATCCATTCGTTGGCGAGAATCAGGAGCTTGCATGCAGTATCCCATCCCTCGATATCGAGGGCCGGGTTCGGCTCGGCGATCCCCTGCTCCCGGGCTAGCGCTAAAGCTTGCTCGAAGGTAAGCCCACGCTCCTGCATTTCGGTCAGAATGTAGTTAGTCGTTCCATTGAGGATGCCGCGAATCTCGAGGACGTCACAGCCGGCGAGGTCGGCCGGAGGCCGAACTCCAGTTGTGCCGCTGTATGCGAGCCTCGTGCCGTGGCGCCGGGCGGCTTCCGTTAGAGCCAAAAAACCATGAACGATCGGCCCCTTGTCGACCGTCACGACGGCAATGCGCTTGTCCAAAGCACGCCGGATCAAATCCAGGGCAGGCTGCCCGTCGACCAGGTTTGTGGGCAGGCATTCCACGAGCACTGCGATTCCTGCGTCTGGAAGCGCATCGACATAGGAAGGGACGTCAAGGAAAGTGCCCCGCCCTGCGCAGTCGGCAACCATGGAACCCTGCTCTTGCTTCTCCAGCAGCCAACGCACATCACCGATGTCCGCCAACAACAGAGCACCGGTGATGTCCGCGACGCCGAAGATGCCGAACCGTGCACCATCGTTTGTCTTGGCGAGATAGCGCGCGAACGCACGCCCCACGTTGCCGAATCCCAAGAGCGCGATCTTGATCATGGCGGATAGTCGTCCTGTGTTTGCATGACATCACCTCGGGAAAGCAGCATGGGCGGCGCTTATGAAAATTCTGGCTTCTGGCTCCTTGCTTCTAACGAGAACAAAATTCACGTAACGCCATGCATAACGGTATAAACCAAGATAATAAGGATGGCAAGCACAAGCGAGACTGCAGAAATCGGTGTCTGGCGCCCGCCGCCGATTTTGCACACGCCGACTCCCCGGAGCAGCTGGCTGACGCCCCGGGGAGTGTTCGATGTCCGGCGCCGTCGATCAGGATTAGCTGGCGGCTCGGGCGAGATTTCCGTTGAGGATTTGCTCGACTTCTTCCTTATCAACATCCATCACGTAGCGGATGCCGCTGATTTCAGCCGCTTCCTTCGTGAGAGCGGCAATGTCGTTCCTGGTGATGAACTCGGGGGCGAACTTGCGGCTTCCGGCCATGAACTGGCGGAGACCTTGAGCCAGCCGCTCGTAATAGGTGTAGAGGCCCAGCGCGCCGGTGGGCAACTTTTCGAACGCTTCGTTGCCCAATTCCTGGCGCAGCGAGGCTGCGGTAACGAAGATTTCATCCTTGGTATTGCCAAACCGCTCGATATAGACCGGGAGCTGTCCGTCTTCGATGGCCCGTCCGATGGTCTTGCCGACCATGGCAGCTGCGATTGGGGCGCGTGCCATGCCGACGAGTTTCACAAACGGGGCGCCGAGAGCGAGGCCTTTGAAGATCTGATCTTCAAAGGTGAAGCCGCCGGCGACGGCTAGGGAAGGGACGTACCTTCCCTTGTCCGCCAGCTTCTTCGCGTACTGGTAGAGAAGGGAATGGAGTTCCAGAGGCGGGATGCCCCATTCGTTCATCATCCTCCAGGGGCTCATGCCCGTGCCGCCACCCGCGCCGTCGACGGTGAGAAGGTCGATTTTATACTTGGACGAGAAAGCGAGGGCGCGCGCCAGGTCTGCGGGACGATAGGCGCCGGTCTTGAGGAAGACGTATTTGGCGCCGGCCTTGCGGAGTTCGTCCACCCTTTGGGCAAAAGATTCTTCGGTCACCATGCCCACGCGCGAATGCCGCTCGAACTCCTTGAACGCGCCCTGTTCGAAGGCTTTGATGACGAACGCATTGGTCGGGTTGGGCAGCACGATGTAGCCGCGCTCGTGGAGGAGCTGGGCCTTCTTCAGGTTGTTGATCTTGACTTCGCCGCCGATGTCCTTGGCGCCCTGGCCCCACTTCATTTCGACGCACTCGACACCGAGCTTTTCAATGGCATACTCGTGGACGCCCAGCCGGGTATCCTCGATGTTCGACTGCACGATGATGGCTCCGTAGCCGTCGCGCTGATAATCCTTATAGAGTTTCACACGACGCTTGAGGTCCGCGGTGTCGACCGCACGGCCATTCTTGATCATCGCTTCGGGATCCATGCCGACCACATTCTCTCCAATGGTCAGGCCGGTGCCCGAGATGGCGGAGCCGATGGCCAGCCCCTCCCAGTTGTTCTTGGCGATGTTGGTCGATCCGATGCCGGGGATGATCCAGGGGTAGCGGAATTTCAGCTTTTTGTCGTGGCCGATGGCGACTTCGAGTTTAACGGCAGGGAATATGGCCTTGTCGGAGTCGGCCTCAATACCGTGGGCGCCGACAGCGGTCCCCATGATGTTGAAGTGCGAGTAGTCGACGGGATAGCTCTTTTCGCCCGCGGTGGTGATGACTCCGAAGGGCTGAGGATAGCTGACCTCATGTCCGCGATAGGCGGACTTGCCGATCTCGCACATCCCGATGCAGCCGTCCACGCAAGTCACGCACATGCCGGAGGCAGGAACGATCGAACCTTCGGTCCGGTTCTTGGTAAGAGTCGCGGCCGAGGCATTCACTTTCGATAATGACATATGCAGAGCTCCTTTAGGATTCTCAGTCTTTCCTTATTTCACAGGCTACACAGGGTGCCATGTAGCACATCATGTCGTCGAACTGCTGTTTCTCCAGACACGGCGGACTCAGGTTCGCACAACCGCCGCAAATCGCTTTCTCGGGTTCGCTATACGTGCAACGCAACTGGCAGGCCGGGCAGACATACATGCAGCCGCCGCAGAGGCGGCACACCTCCGATTTGATGTCGAAGGGGGTACCGATGCTGCGGTGGTCGCCGCGGCCGCGGAAACCGATCGCCTTGGCCATCATCTGCTCTTCGCACATGCGCACGCAGAGCCCGCAGAGGATGCAATCTTCGTACTCCTGCCGGAAGCGTTGGCGGCGCACCTCATGAGCCGAAGCGAGATCCTGGATCTGCTTCGACTGGGGGCACGAGGCGAGCAGGAGTTCGAGTATCATCTTGCGCGCCCGCACCACGCGCGCCGAGGAAGTACGCACTTTGAGCCCCTCCTCCGCCGGATAAGTGCACGAAGCGACCAGCTTGCTGCGCAGGCCCTCCCCGATCTCCACCACGCAGAGCCGGCACGCCCCGTAAGGCGAAAGCCCTTCCATGTGGCACAGGGTCGGAATCGGGAAGCCCAGAAACTTCGCCGCCTCCAGCAGCGTCGTGCCTTCCTCCACCGAAACGGTGAGCCCGTTTATCATCAATTGGATCATAGCGGTATTGCTCCTGTCTCCAGCCGCGCGGCGTCTTCCTGCTTCGGCCTGGTGAACTCGAGGTCACAGCGCAGACACCTCTTGGCCTCGCGAGATGCGTCCTCTGCCGAAAGGCACAGCTCCACCTCGGAGAAACTGCGCCGTCGGACCTCGATCGGAAGCAGAGGCGGCTCGGCGCGCCGGATCTCGGCCAGCGCCTCCTCAGAGAGTGCGCACGCCTCGACGTAATCTCGCGGCCTCCTGACCGCGGACGGTTGCTTCAGCTCCTCGCCGCGCAGGTAGCGCCCGATCATCAGGGACGCCTTTTTCCCCGCGGCGATGGCATTGACGACCGTGTCGGGTCCGGTGACCACATCTCCGCCCGCGAAAACGCCGGCTCTGCTGGTGGCCAGAGTCTGCGGATCGATGCGCAGGGTTCCCCAGGCCGTGGACTCGATCCCCATCGAAGCGATGTAGTCGATGTCGGGCTCATCGCCGATGGTTACGATGAGGGTGTCAATCGGCAGGCTGAACTCCGTCCCGGCGATGCGAACCGGCGTGCGCCTGCCGCTGGCGTCCATCTTAGCCAGCTCGTTACGGACACACTCGATGCCGGTGACCACGCCTTCCTTGGATAGGATCTTGACGGGCGAAACGAGCGTTTCCAGCTTGACGCCTTCCTGCAGCGCCGCCTGGATTTCCTCCTTCAATGCCGGCATGTCGAGACGCGTGCGCCGGTAAAGGATCGTCACGCTTTGGACCCCTTCCTGGCGCAGCGCAACCCGGGCGGCGTCGATGGCGGAGTTGCCGCCGCCAATGACACCGACGTGCCCTTTGGCGAGCCTTTTCCCCTGCAGGTTGAACGCCTTCAGGAACTGGATCGCCGGATACACGCCCGTGAGATCCTCGCCTTCAATATTGAGCCGCCGGCTCTTGTGCGCGCCCAGGGCGAGGAAAACGGCCTTGCAACCTTCGTCGAAAAGGTCATCGATGGTGAAGTCGCGGCCGAGTGCCGTATCGCACTTGAGTGTGACGTTGTCATCGACCAGGGATGCGATCTCCTTCTCCAGCACGTCCCGGCGCAGGCGGTAAGCGGGGATGCCGCTCACCAGCATGCCTCCCGGCTTGTCGTCAGCCTCGAAAACCGTCACCTTGTGGCCGCCCAGCGAGAGGTAATGCGCGGCGGCGAGGCCCGCAGGGCCGGAGCCGATCACCGCAACCGGTGTCGCGTCCGTTTCTGCGGCCCGCACCGGCTGGTAAATCGAGGGATCCACGTTGTCGGTGATGAAGCGCTTCAGCGCGCGGATGGCGACCGGGCGGTTGCCGGTTGTGCCCAGGCGGCACCTTTCCTCGCACTGGTGGTCGCACACGCGGGCACAGACCGAAGGGAAGGGATTAGTTTCGCGGATGACCCGGTACGCTTCCTCGTACTCGCCGCGCGCCAGATGGGCGACGTAGCGCCAGGCCTCGGTCCCGAGCGGGCAGGCGGAATGGCAGGGTGCGCCCACCAGCTCCTTGCAGACGAAAGCGTCGCAGCGTTTCTCGACAATGTGGCGCTGGTACTCGTCCGGGAAGTAGCGCAGCGTGCTGAGGACCGGATTCGGGGCCGTCTGCCCGAGACCGCACATCGTCGTGTCTTTCACCACCTGCGCCAGTTCCTGGAGCAGATCCAGATGCTCCAGCGTTGCCTTCCCCTTGGTGATGTCGTCGAGGAGCTCCCACATGCGCTGAGTCCCCTTGCGGCAGGTGAAGCACTTGCCGCAGGACTCGTCCTTCAAGAAGGTCATGTAATACCTGGCGAGATCCACCAAGCACGTGTTCTCGTCCACCACGATCATGCCGCCTGATCCCATGATCGAGCCCGCTGCGGTCAGGCTGTCGTAGTCGATCGGGAGATCGAACATGCGCGCCGGGATGCAGCCCCCTGATGGACCGCCCGTCTGCACCCCTTTGATGCGCGATCCTTCCGGGGCGCCGCCTCCGATCTCGTTGACGATATCGGATATGGTCGTGCCCATCGCAACTTCGACGAGGCCGGTGTTCTGCACTTTGCCGACCAGGCTGAAGATCTTGGTGCCGTGATTGTTGTTCGTTCCGATCCGGGCGAACTCTGCTGACCCCTCGCTAATGATGATCGGGATGTTGGCCCAGGTTTCGACGTTGTTGATGGCGGTGGGCTTGCCGTCAATCCCTTTCTGCACGGGGTAGGGAGGACGCTGGCGCGGCTCTCCCATCTTACCCTCGACGGAGCGCATCAGGGCCGTCTCCTCGCCGCAGACAAACGCGCCCGCGCCGCGCATCAGGCTGATGTCAAAGGAATGGCCTGTCCCCAGGATGTTCCTGCCGAGCAGCCCCAGTTCCTTTGCCTGGCGCAGGGCGATGATCAGGTGTTTGATTGCCAGCGGATATTCGTTGCGGACGTAGAGGACTCCCTCCGAAGCTCCAGTGGCATAGGCGCCAATGAGCATGCCCTCCAGGATGCTGTGCGGATTGCCCTCCAGCACACTCCGGTCCATGTAGGCGCCGGGATCGCCTTCGTCTGCGTTGCAGACCAGGATCTTTCCTCTCCCGTTCCTCTGCTTGGCGAGAAGCTCCCACTTGAGCCCGGTAGGGAATCCGGCGCCGCCGCGGCCGCGCAAGCCCGATGCCTTGACTTCTTCAATCACCGCCTGGGGATCGCCTCTTTCAAGGACCTTTGCCAGAGCGGAGTAGCCTTTGTCCAGGATGTAACTGTAAATGCGGATCGGATCGATCTTCTCGTTGCGCGACAGGATCGTGCGCTTCTGGCCCTTGAAGAATGGAATCTCGCTCAGCGTCCCGATCCGCTTGCGCGTTTTGGGATCCTTCCAAAGCAGCCGCTCCACCACCTCGCCCATGGCCGTAGCCTCTACAATACGGACCATGTCCTCCTGGATCAGCTTTGGATAAAAGATTCCGCCGGGCTCTACCAGGACCGACGGCTCCGCCTGGCAATACCCGTGACAACCCGTGATCCGCAGGCGAATTCGGTCCGAGAGACCTTTGTAAAGGAGTTCGCGCTTCGTGATGCGAATGAGATCGTTGGCGCCGCTGGCTTGACCGCAAGTGCCTGCAGATATGACGATCGTCGGTCTGGCGGGATCGGTGCCCGCGATCAGCCGGGCTTGCAGGCTCTTGAGATCGTCTATCGACTTGAGTTTTTCCATGGACGCGTTCCTTCCCTTTCTGCCTGAATGTTTATCCTTGGCCCCTGTCTGAATGCTGGCTTGTCACGGGAATCAGAGGTTCGTGCCGTCAAGATCGAGCCTGTGAGACCTGCAGCCCCGGCGCGAGCAGATCTGCAGCATCCCCCCTCCGCGCACGATCATGGGCACCATGGGCGCGCTGCAGTCTGCACACGGCGTGCCGCCGGCCAGCTCGGCATGACAGTGCGGGCAGAAGAAGTGCACGATCGTGTCCATCGGGATTTCGTGCTCGGACTGGATGTTGTAGCTGCCATAAAGCGATGACAGCAGAAGCGAGCCGTGAGTCTGCCCGAAGGAAACTGTCACCCGGATCGAGGGAACGCCGTCCAGGAGATTGTCCGGATCCGTGAGGCCGTGATTGCAGCGCGCGCAGTTGATTTCGACAGGGAACACCCGCTGGTCCGTCTTGACGTCGACCTTGTCGAGCCCATCGCGCGTCTTTTTGAGCAGCGCCTTGACCTTGCTCGTGCCGACATTGGGGAAGTAGTGGCCGTCGGCCACGACGATCGGACCAAGCGCGCAGGCGCCAAGGCAGTTCACGGTCTCCAGCGTAAACTCTCTGTCGGGAGTCGTCTCCCCGGGTTTCACATGAAGCTGACTTTGAAGCTCCTCCGCAACCCTCGGGGCGCCGCGGACATGACAAGCAGTGCCCTGGCAGCAGGAAATCAGATGCTTTCCGCGCGGCTTGAGGCTGAACCAGTGGTAGAACGTAGCCACACCGTAGACATCCACCAGCGAACGCTCGGTCTGGTCGGCTACGGCGCGTAGCGCATCTTCAGGAAGATAACTGCACTTGGACTGAATTTCCTCGAGGATCGATATGAGAGCTCCGCGCTGCCCGCCGTGCTTTTCAACGATGGCCTGAATCTCCTGCGTTTTCATGACCTCCACCTTACTATGACAAAAAGCCCTGGATGTACACATCAACAATCAACGGTAGTGTTCGCAGTGCCAGACGCCGCTCTCCGGCTTGGCGAATGTGCATCTGTCACGAAGATCGCAATCGGAACACAATCCTCTGTGCTCACCCCCGCCCGTGGGACGGTCTTGCCTCTTGGACAAGTCGAATCGGGGAATCCGAACCGGTTTGCAGGCTTCGTAAGTATCGCACTCCAGGACCAGCGATTCGGATGCCCTCGGCAAGGCACAAGCGCCGACCTTCGAGCACGTCTTACATAAGCCCCTGAGATCCCCACCCCGAGATTTCTTCATCTCTGGATTCCGGGCCGCAAGCGGCTGTTGAAGTCAAAGTCCTGTTCTAGATTTGTCCGGAAGTTGCCGGACTGATCCAACGACCAGCATGATCCAGGCAACACTCATGCCACCAGGACAGCATGAGGAGTTGCGCTTGGACTGTTGGCTGGGCAATCACCTGAAAACCTTGACGGATAGAGCTGGCAGAAAAATCCTATGAGCCGATGCCACAGTGCTCGTTCAACGCATGATCACAAGCTGCTGTCCCGGGGAATAATGGGCCAGTGAGGAGAAAATCCCCTTCAATCGAAACCTATTGCGAAGGGGCCGCTGGTCCCTGCAGCCGCTTGCGTAAGGTCTTGCGATCGATCCCCAGGATCTCGGCGGCGCGGCTCTTGTTGCCGCCCACGCTCGCCAGGACGTTCTGAATGTACTCGGCTTCGACTTCCGCCAGCGTGCGTTTGAGGCCCACTTCTCTTAAAGCAGAAAAGCGCATCAGCGGGGGAAGGTCAGGAACGTCGATGATGTCGCCGTCGGTCATTACCACGAGGCGCTGGACGATGTTTTCCAGCTCGCGCGCGTTTCCAGGCCAGGGATAGTCCTTCAGAACCTGCAATGCGCGCTCGGAGATCTGTGGGACGGGCTTCCCGGACTCCTTTGAAAACTTTTTCACAAAGTGCTGGGTCAGAAGCAAAACGTCGTCCCCTCTGGATCTCAAGGAAGGAAGAGCAATGGTGATGACATTGATGCGATAGAACAGGTCTTCCCGGAAGGCACCTTTGTCCACCAATCCGGCGAGATCTTTATTGGTTGCCGCCAGAATGCGCACGTCGATCGTCTTGGCCCGCGTAGAGCCGACCATGCGCACCTCCCTGTCCTGGAGCACGCGCAGCAGCTTCACCTGCATGGGGAGGGGCATGTCACTGATCTCGTCGAGGAAGATGGTGCCCCCTTCGGCGGTCTGAAAAAACCCGGCCCGCGTCTCGATCGCTCCGGTGAAGGCTCCCTTCAGGTGGCCGAACAATTCGCTTTCGAGCAATTCCTGGGGGATGCCGCCGCAGTTGACGGGGACAAACGGCGATGCCGCTCTGGGGCTCCGGTAATGGATGGCGCGCGCCACAAGCTCCTTCCCGGTGCCGCTTTCGCCGGCGATCAGGATCGTGGCTGTGGTACCGGCAGCCTTGAGGATCGAGTCGAAGACCTGGCGCATCGGCGCCGATTCGCCGATCAAACCAAAAGGAGGTGACGTCGTGAGTTCGCGCCCGCCGCGCGCCACGCGCTTCACCCGAAGTTTGTCAAGCGCCAGCCGAACGGCGGAAAGCAGCTCCTCCTGCGTGAAAGGCTTAGTAAGGTAGTCCTCAGCACCACTCTTGACTGCCATGACCGCGCCTTCGATGCTCGGATAACCGGTGATCATCATAACCTCAGTGTCTTTGAGGTTCTCCCGCACGTGCCGGACTAGGTCGAGACCCGAAGCGCCCGGCATTTTGAGGTCAGTAATCACGAGATCGATGGATATGGATTCGAGCACCCGGACTGCCTCGGACACGCTGCTTGCGGTAAAGACTTGAAAGCCCTGCGAGCTCAAATTCCTCTGGAGGACCTCCCGTGTATCGAATGCGTCGTCGACGACCAGGAGACGTTCTTTCGGGGAGACGGCCATATCAAGTGTTCTCCTTGGAGTCCGAGTCTTTTCCCACGGGAAGGACAACCAGAAAGCAGGATCCCTTTCCAACCTGACTTTTTACGCGAATCGTGCCGCCGTGGGAGGTCACGATGCCGTGGGCCACTGAGAGTCCAAGGCCGGTGCCCTGGCCTATGGCCTTGGTGGTGAAGAAAGGAATGAAGAGCTGCTTCATGACCTCTTCGGTCATGCCGGTTCCCGTGTCCTCCACGACAAGCAGAATGTGGTCGCCTTCTGCGCGGGTCTGGATGGTCAGCGTGCCACCCTGGGGCATTGCCTGGATCGCATTCACCACCAGATTGACCAGCACCTGGTGCAGCTGCGAAGCGTCGGCGGTGATTTCGGGAATGCCGTCCTCAAGCTGGCGGACGAGGCTGATTCCCTCACGCTCACAGCGCGATTCGAGGAAGTAAAGGCCCTCGCGCACGAGGTTGTTTACGTTGCAGGGGCCCTTGCGGGTCGGCATCTGCCGCGCGGAGATCATCAGCTTCTTGATGATTTCGCGGGCGTGCAAGGCGGCATTTATGATCTTTTCGATGTCCTGCTCTGCCTGGGCGGGGAGCTTTGGGCAGTTCTTCGCCAGCTGAGCAAAACCGAGCACGCTGCCGAGAGGCTCGTTCAGCTCGTGCGCGGCGCCGGCGGCCAGCTGGCCGATCGTCGCCAGCCGATCCGCATGGCGGAGCTGCTCCTGGAGCTTTGTCTTTTCTTCCTCAGCCTCCCTTCGCTCGATTATCAGGCCCACCTGTCGGGCGACTTCCTTGATGAGGTCGCGTTCCTCCTTCAAAAAGGGATTCTCGTCTCGGTGGGGAAGGGTACCGCCATAGGCGACCTCAACGATGCCCCGGCGTACTCCGCCGAAAACAATGTCGGCGGTAAGGCTGACCTCGGTTTCCTGGAAGCCCGGCGTTGCGAAGGGCTGCTGGTCCATAATGATGCGCGCCTGCGCCCTCTGGGGATACTGCAGGGCGGGCGGCAGAAGCCCTGCAATCTGCTGGAGCAGTTGGGTTTGAGAGAGGTCCGGCTGTTGCGCCAGCGCGGCAATGGCGTGAAGACAGGTCAGCTCCTTGAGGCGCTCGCGCAACGCCCATTGGGCTGCCCGGTAAGCGAGCGCTATGCCAAGCGTTTCAGCCACTGCATCGATCAAGTTGCGCTCCTCCCTCAAGAAGGGTCCCTCATCGATTGCAGGCATTTCGGTCGAGTAGACCACGTCGATCGAGCCGCGGCACACGCCGTTGACTAGGATATCGGCACTCTGCTTCCAAGGGCACTCCCCAAAGCCGGACGTGGTGAAAGATCGCCCGTCGAGCGTAATGCGTGCGGATGTGATTTCCGGGTACTGCCAGCCGGGCGGAAGGAGTTCTACTATGTCTCGCAGGAGGTCGTCAACCGGCCGGGCGGGATCCTGAGTTGCCTTGGCGACTCCATAGAGGCAAGTCAACTCCTTGACCCGCTCGCGCAATGCCCATTGCGCGCGCTGATGAGCCAGCGTAAGACCGAGCGTTTCAGCTACCGCATCGATCAGGTTGCGTTCCTCTTTCAGGAAGGGTCCTTCATCGATTGCAGGCATTTCGGTTGAGTAGACCACTTCAATGCGGCCACGCCTCACGCCGTTGACGGCGATGTCGGCGCTTTGCTTCCAGGGATAGTCTTGGAAGCCGCTCGTGGCGAAAGATCGGCGGTCAAAAGTTATGCGGGCAGATGTAATCTCCGGATACTGCCAGCCGGGGGGGAGAAGTTCGGCAAGTTCTCGGAGCAGCTCGTCAACGGGTCGGTTCAGGTTTTGAACCGCATTGGAGACACCGTAAAGGCAAGTCAGCTCCTTCACGCGCTCGCGCAATGCCCATTGCGCCCGCTGATGTGCCAAAGCGACGCCAAGCGTTTCCGCTACTGCCTCGTAAAAGCGCACGTCGTTCCTGGTGAAAAAGTCGCGCCGACGGCTGCCCAGATAGAAGACGCCTTTTGTGTGGTCGTCCACCGGGAATGGAATCCACGCCACGGACTGAAACTCCCCGCCGATCAACACGGTCCGCGAGCCCTGGGCCCTTGCCCCCTTGCCTCTCAACAGGATCGGACGGGCTGCGTCGCCGGTCCAGAAGCTGCCGCTGCGCGTAAGAAAAGGCGCCGCTACGGTGAGGTCTCCGCTAAGCACGGCTTCGAGGATTGGCTCCAGAACTGGACCCTTGCCGGCGGGCACAGACTTGTTTGTCGGATCGGCAGGAGAAAAGAAATCCCAGCGCAGCGAACCGTCCGAGTCTATCCACGACCTGCACCGGTGACTCCTGGCGTTCTCGCTGATCCGCACCTCCAGGACGTCGCAGCCCGAAAACTCCATGAGGATCCCGCAAGCTTGGCGAAGGAAATCGAATCTAGTGAGACCCTGATGGGTGTAAAAGAGTAGCTTGTGCAGGAGCTCGCCGAAGTGGTGCGGTAGCCTGCTTGCACGGATGTGAGTCTCTCCTCCAACTGACTTGTTCTCGCTCATGGTCAGCAAGGATTACGAATGAAGAGTGACGGGTGACGGGCGACAAATGACGCGTAACGAGCCGGAAGCAAGCGTTGATAATTGACAGACAAGACCTGTTTCGTCTCGGTCAGGCAATAGTGCAACTGCCGATGATGGCAGATGAACGCGGCTGCAAATCGACGTCTATCGGCTCCCGCCGGCGGTTTTGTGCCTTTCATGACTTTTATCACGAGGTGTTTCCGAGGGGATACGCCAACACTGATGACTTGTTCGTCATTCGTCACTCTCTCTGTATTGCCGCGATGGGGGAGGAAAACGGCAAGTGCTCCTCCCCCTGACCTGAGTCAACGACCGCTACACAAGGCCCTGATCGATCATGGCGTTCGCCACTTTGACAAAGCCTGCAATGTTGGCGCCCAACACGTAATTGTAAGATTGGCCATACTCAGCGGCCGTCTCCACGCACGCATTGTGGATGCTCTTCATGATCTGATGGAGGCGGTTGTCCACTTCGTCCTTTGTCCATGACATCCGCATGGAGTTTTGCGACATCTCCAAACCCGAGGTGGCGACGCCGCCGGCATTAGCGGCCTTGCCGGGTCCGAAGAGAACCTTGTGGTTCTGGAAGACTTCAATTCCTTCCGGTGTCGTGGGCATGTTGGCACCTTCAGACACACAGTAGCAGCCGTTGTTGACGAGCATCAGGGCATCCTCTCCGCTGATCTCGTTTTGCGTGGCGCATGGCAGAGCGACATCGCACTTTACGAACCACGGCCGGCGACCCTCATAATACTCGCATCGGAACTTCTCTGCGTACTCCTTAATGCGTCCGCGCTTCACATTTTTGAGCTCCATCAAGAAGTCCCATTTGTCGCCCTTGATTCCCTGTGGGTCGACAATCGTCCCGTTGGAGTCGGATGCAGTGACCGCCTTGCCGCCGAGCTGGTTGACCTTTTCGATCGCGTACTGGGATACGTTTCCGGAACCGGATACCGCGACGATCTTGCCATCGAACGATTGTTTGCGCGTTTTCAGCATTTCTTGGGCGAAATACACTTGGCCATATCCCGTGGCCTCCGGTCGAATCAGGGAGCCACCCCAGTTGAGCCCTTTGCCGGTGAAAACGCCTTCGAACGAGTGGGTCAACTTCTTGAATTGGCCAAACATGTAACCGATTTCGCGGCCGCCGACGCCAATGTCGCCCGCCGGCACATCGATATCGGCGCCAATGT
>Ga0315280_10000295_pt1 | contig 92131 bp, 98 predicted proteins | sample YL17G06_40_MG_FD_203697 | JGI IMG/M metagenome (GOLD analysis project Ga0315280, IMG submission 203697) | Sediment microbial communities from Yellowstone Lake, YNP, Wyoming, USA - YL17G06_40 | ecosystem: Environmental > Aquatic > Freshwater > Lake > Sediment | place: USA: Wyoming | collected...
TCGCGAATACGACATTTTTCCGCTTATCCTAAGGATTTTAAAGAACACTAATATCAATAAAATTAATCAAATTTAGTCCGTTTTGCTGGTCAATTACCTTCTTTATTCGGGGTGCCGGGAATCGAACCCGGTCTACATGCTCCCAAAGCAAGTGTACCACCCTCATACGCCACCCCGACCTGAAAGAGCTGGGCTCGTGCCCTCACACCAAGATTTGGTGTGGGGGCGTGCTACCGTTACACCACGGCCCGTTACGGTGATTTTTTCTTGTCCAGTATTCTTAAAATAGTCCGAACCGTTTTCGCCCCGCCGTGGCGGGGCGATGAAAGCCCCCCGCGAAAATTCGGAAATGTGGCAGAGCCGCACCAATGACAATTTCAAGTTTTTCTTTGGCGGCAATTAAATTTTATGAAAAAAGTAGAAATAAGTCAAAAAGAAAAAGGCGCCGTACCCGTAGGTCATGCGCCTATAACGAACTCCTCGAACGAGAAGAGAAGCTTCGTCTTACTTCGGAGCGTTCGCCAACGCCTCAATGAACCCGGGTTGCACGACGAGCAGACTCCCTGTGCCGAGATCCTCCTCGCCGACGAACATCTTGAGCCAGTTCTCGCGCGAAGTCTTCTCGCTTGCGAAGATGGTGGCGTTGTCCGCGCACCAGTCGGCGAGTTCCTCGGCGCTGGCGAACACCGGGCTGACGGGACTTCCTTCACTGCAGGTTTCCCAAAGCTGGTAGCCTGCGCCCGCCGGCGGCTCGTACTCCTTCCATTCCTCATGGAGCTTCCGGATCGCTTCGTTCGGATGAGGGAGCGTTCCCTCACCATTGCACACCGGGCACTTGCCGAAGACACCAAGCCGCCTGGCGCGGGCTTCGATCAGGATGAAGCAGTTGATGGCGTCGTGGCCGAAGCCGCGCTGGTTCCACCTGTTCACTTCGTCGGCGGTCGGGATGTAGCCGTCCTCGTGGCGCTTCCACCCCTCGCCCTGCTTCCAGGTGTGGGTGAAATCCATGAGCCGGTTCTGATCCACGAGCGCCTGCACTTCGTCCTGTGTGATGCTGTTGCACCAGCACCGGCTTCCGTCGCCGTCGTGATCGTAGAACTCGTCGGCGATCTGTTTGGTTGCGGTGTTGTAGCCGCTTCCGTCACAGAGGTTGCAGGTGAGCGGGCCGGGGTAGGGATTGATGTACCCTTCCCAGACCTTGTTGAGAGGCGCCGCAAAATCGAGCGGCACTCGCTTGAGTGTTCTGTGTCCCATAGGACACCTCCTTTCGTTTGGGTTTGGGTTGATTTTCAAGAGGAAAACGGCACCATGCCGCTATCCCGAACTATGCACTATTGCTACCCCAAGTATAGCATAACTGGTACTTATTGTCAAGCCAACCAGCATTTCTGCTGTTTTTACGGCCTAAATCCTATGAATTTTATGATTAAAAATTTTTCCGTCCCCCAAATTAAAAATATGGTTCGCGCCGATGTTTTTCTCCGGGTTCTTTTGCGGTTTTTATCGGTGCGGCTCCGCCGCATTTCGGATTTTTCGCGGGGGGCTTTCATCGCCCCGCCACGGCGGGGCGAAAACGGTTCGGACTATTTTAAGAATACTGGACACTTTAGGAAAAGGCAAGCCAGAAGAAGCCGCCTCGCTTCGCTCGGCGGCCATTTCGTATTGGATTTTGGGGGCAAAAACGAATTGGCGGTTTCGTTTGGGGGACGGAAAAATTTTTAATCAACAAAACCATGAGATACGTGATTTACGCTAGAAAAAGTACAGAGGATGATGACAGGCAGGTCTTGAGTATCGAAGCTCAACTTGTTGAGCTTCAGGAGTTTGCCGCCAAAGAAAAACTTGAAATTGTCGCCTCTTTTCAAGAGGCCAAAACCGCAAAAGAACCAGGGCGAATTAAATTCACCGAAATGTTGTCATTTTTGGAGAAAGGAAAAGCTGAAGGAATACTCTCATGGCACCCGGATCGCCTTGCTCGTAATAGCGTTGATGGCGGAAAGATAATCCACATGATTGACCTCGGCTTGATTCGTTCCCTCAAATTTCCGACTTTTTGGTGCGAGCCGACACCGCAAGGATTGTTTATGCTGAACATTGCTTTTGGACAGAGTAAATACTATGTGGATAATTTGCGAGAGAACGTAAAACGCGGATTGCGGCAAAAAATAAGAAATGGCGTTTGGCCGAGTTGGGCTCCGGTTGGCTACACAAACAATCCAAAAACACGGGGTATTGATATTGATACCGACAAAGCGTCAAAGGTGAAAAAATTGTTTGAGATGTACGCCACTGGAAGCTATACATTCCTTTCTCTCGCAAATTGGTGTAAAGAAAACAACTTGCGCGGAAATCTCGGCAAGGAAATTTCAGTAAGCAATGTTCAGCATCTTTTACAAAATCCGTTTTACTTTGGACTCATGCGATACCAAGGAGAGATATTTAAGGGAACGCACGAGCCGTTAATTTCAAAGAAACTTTTTGATTTGTGCCAAGAAGTTATGACAAAGCGCGGCAGAGTACGGGAAATCAAGAAACACCATTTTGCTTTTCTTGGCTTAATGAAGTGCGCCTCATGCGGTTGCTCCATCACTGCTCAATATGCAAAAGGTAACGGCGGAATTTATACCTACTACCGATGTACGAAAAAGAAAGGTGCGTGCCAAGAAAAGCACTATATTCAAGAAAATGGGTTAGTCACGCAAATCAAAACATTTCTTCAAAAAGTTTCTTTGTCGAGCCACGACACTGAAAAAGTTTTGGCGGTGCTGGAAACAGAACAAGAGAAGGCGAAAGAGGAAACCAAAACTGAAGTTGATATTTTGAAATGCAAATTAGCCCAAAATGAAATGAAGCTCCAAAAACTGCTTGATGTATATTTGGACGAGGCACTTACGCAAAAGGAATACGCCGCCAAAAAAGAAAAACTGATGGACGTGAGAGTGAGTTTGCGGGAGAAAATTACCGATTTTGAGCAAAGAGGCGTGTCGTGGCTCGAACCAGCTCGTGAGTTCGTTTTATCCTTAAATCAAGCCGCAAATCTGCTTTCCGAGAATGATTATCCAAAAATGACAACATTTCTGAAAAACATCGGCGCGAACCATATTTTGCGAAACCGCCAATTCGTTTTTGCCCCCAAAATCCAATACGAAATGGCCGCCGAGCGAAGCGAGGCGGCTTCTTCTGGCTTGCCTTTTCCTAAAGTGTCCCCCCGGGAGGAATCGGACCCCCATCTAGAGCTTAGAAGTCTCCTGTTCTGTCCATTGAACTACGGGGGGAGACAATTAATTTTCAGTTCTCTAAAATAATAGCATTTTTTCAGTTGTAAGTAAATAAAAAATGTGTTAATATTTAGGCAAATGGTGGCTATAGCTCAATTGGCAGAGCATCAGGTTGTGGACCTGAGGGTTACCGGTTCAAGCCCGGTTAGCCACCCAGAAATAAAAACAAACGCTCCCCAAAAGAGGAGCTTGTGAAAATTCCCTTTTGAAGTGCAACTCCATAAACTGGAGTTATGAGGTACAAACACCTAGATCAATCCGGTCGAGACCGTCTCGAAGCCCTGCTTAAAGCGGTGCGCAGAAAATGCCTGGCCGGTTATAAGTTAGTATATTTTTCTGTTATTCGGGTTTCTGATAGCTGGGTGGTGATAGAAGACGCCGTGGCTGCATCAAATCGTTTACCATCCGTAATTAAAATGCTCAAGGGTCGCGTTGACCATTATTATAGAGGCAGGACCAAAGGGCTGGTAGAAAAACTAAACAAAGCATCACAAATCAGAAAAAAACTCCAAGAACTTCTTGATAAAGTGTCTGATACCTGCGAGGCATGCAAAGGAAGCGGCGGGAAACCGTCTAATCCTTGCAAGGCCTGCGGCGGTTCCGGCAAAGTGAGGCCCAAACCCCTGACATAGTTTTGATTAAACCTGCTTTTCGCAGGTTTTTGATTATTTTTTGACGATCTGGTAACCTAGAGGAGGTTTTATTAACAACAAGGAGGAGGGCGAAACCAATGCCGGAACTTTCGAAAAAGAGAGGGAGCTATTTGATCATATGGATTACGGGAATGAGCGGACATTATATCGCCGAAGTGGTTGAGGAAAATCCTTTAGTGCTTAAAGTTGAGGAAGAAGGGTCATTTTCAAGATTAAAGGACGGTGATTTCGGTATCGTGGAAGGCGAATCACTGGAATTTCAGGATGAAGAGGGAGCAAAGAGGTTAGTTCAAGAATATGCCCAAAAACCGAGACCATTGGCTTCGGGATTGAAAAGCTTGGGTATTGACGACGGAAAGCTCCATACAATTTTAAGTATTCAGTGAGACCAAGTCTCAAACGCCTAGACCTTAGGCGGTTTTTGTTTCTAGGTTGCTGTGCTATGCTATATTTATGGGAATTTTAGAGACGTTAATCGTTGTTTTTCTTGGTCTCTTTTTGGTCGGCCTCATATTAAGCGTTACCATCTGGCTGATGTGGCTTTTTCTGGTTCTGGCTGTCGTCTTGTTTGTCGTCAGATTAGTGCGCGGCATAATCAAAAAGGTCTCATCCAAAAAGGACTCGTCAGTTTAGAAACGGTCATCTCTAGCGGACCATTTGCTTAATAGCCGCTTTTTTATTTGATGTTGACCCCGTTAGAGATCTCGCCCGCGCTTGTGTGCCCGAAGGGCCTTTAGGGCGGGCTATTTCTAACGGGGTTGACAAAAATCCTCCTGTGCCATAATCTACCCTTGCCTGCTGATAAGCAGGAGTTCGTTAAAAATGCCCGACCGGGCAAAGGAGGCAGTTATGTTTACCACTCAAACTCCAGCTATTGAACTAGAAGAAACCGTTAGTTTAGAACAAATCCTTGGAAGGATTGAGCGCGATTCTGCCTGGGACTTGCTTAATATTTTTGACAGATGGCCCCTTTATGAAATTCGCGGAAAAGTTATCAGGACACTTTTAGATAAACCGCATCATGTTTATCTTCAACTTGCCGACGGCGTAGAGGAACGAATTCGTCAGCTCCGCACGGAAAATTATGAGCGCGATTATTGGAGAGGACTTCTTTCTTGGTATATTGCCAACTCACTACCGTTCGATTCAGCCGTGGCAGTAAGAGCAATTGAATTTGCCATTGCTTTTTCAGAGGAGTTTAGTGAGGAAGTAGAAGTTGCCAAGGAGGTTTCAGGAAGATTAAAGAAAACTCCCGACCTTTATTGGAAGGTTCCCTCAATGCGGCGTTTTACTGATAAGCTTACTTTAGGACTTTGCCCCGAATACCCAATATGGCAGTGGACTCAAGTTGAACGGGCAATCCGGCGGATTGTTCAGGTCCGCGATATTACATACTTGCCACGGATTGAAAATCTTCTTAATTTGTTGAAACGAGGAGTTTATAAACTGCGTGAACACGAGGGTGATGAATTTACCTTTGGGCAAAATCTGCAATTTCTCGAGGACGCAGCGCGGGTTCTGAAGCAGGCCCAGCAGGAGCAGGAACCGGATTTGAATGTGGCAGTAGGTTCTTACTTGCGGGAAAAAGCCGGTCTAACCGGCAGTGTAATTGTCCGGCTTGAATATCAACAGGAAAGTGATTCATCCAAACTTGTGGTCCCGATAGAGGTAGTGGTCAAGTTAGAACTCACCGATCCTGCCGAGACCTTGAAACTCGCTCTTATTCTTGAGAGGCACCATGTCAGAATTAGATGGTATGGCGAGGGTTTTACCGGGACAAAAATTCTAGGCACTGGCGAAGCCATTAAGGGTTACATTCCTCCAGTGGCACAATTTAATGACCAGCTCCAATGCGGCTTCAGCACTTTTCCTTCGCGCGGGAGTAATCGTTTCTGGCTGGACTTCGTGGATGACAAAAAGGAATTTGCCAGAGTGGCCCATTATCTCATTATTGAGTAAGTTGGTTCAAATGCGTTGCTATAACGCATTTTTTATTTTACAATCAACATATAACCCATCAGGAAATAAGGGAAAAATTTATAAAGTTTTTTTTCCGCCAAAGGCGGACCCGCCTCGGGCGGGGGGGCACAAACTGGTGCCGTCTTCTTCGCCCCAGTAGTAGAAGCTTCGCCCCGTAGAATCACGGAGCAGCTCTACGGGACTTCGCTTCACTACGGGGCTTCGCATATGGACCATCTTACTATCAGGAAAAAATTCTTAGATTTTTTCAGCAAGCGGGGTCACATTTTAGTTCCCTCCAGCTCGCTTTTGCCGACCGACCCGTCGGTGCTTTTCACGACTGCCGGAATGCAGCAATTCAAGCCATATTATACCGGCGAAGCCGACCCGATGAAAGATTTCGGCTCTTTGAATACCATTTCGGTACAAAAATGTCTCCGCACCTCTGACATTGAACAGGTCGGCGATAATTCTCATCTGACGTTTCTGGAAATGCTGGGTAATTTTTCTTTCGGCTATCAGCCCGGCGAGCCGGGCTCGCCCAAGGGCGGCTATTTCAAAGAAGAAGCAATTAAATATGCTTACGAATTCATCACTAAGGAAATGGGGCTAAAGATTGATTATGTTTCTGTTTTTGCCGGCGAAGGAAATGTACCGGCCGATGAGGAATCGGAAAAAATCTGGAAATCCATTGACCCCGATATTGTTGTAAAAAGGGCTGGACGGGTCGACAATTTTTGGGGACCAACCGGTGATGAGGGGCCGTGCGGGCCAACAACCGAGATTTACATAAACGGCGTTGAGGTTTGGAATATAGTATTTAACGAATTTTTTTCCGATAAAGATGGGACCCTTTTACCTCTGACAAAAAAAGGCATTGATACGGGAATGGGACTGGAGCGGCTGACAATGGCCGTTCAGAAAAAATCCAACGTTTTTGAGACGGACCTTTTTGCGCCCCTTATTGAGGAAACGAGAGGCAAGGATTTATATGACTACGAGCAGAATAAGGTCTCGGAAAGAATTATTGCCGACCATTTGAGGGCCTCGGCGTTTCTGATAGCCGACGGGGTAACGCCTTCCAATGTTGAACAGGGATATATTCTGCGCCGGTTACTGCGCCGCGCGATACGCCATACAAAATTACTTAATCAACCCGAAGACATCTATGAACGCGTGCTCCATGTTTTGGCGCATGATATTTACGGAGAAATATATCCGGAACTGAAATCAAAACAGAAAGAAATTTTGGAAGTGATTTTGGCCGAAAAGGACAAATTTTCCAAAACTCTGGACAGGGGACTAAGAGAGTTCGGCAAATTAATTGAAGACACGATCTCCAAAGGAGATAAAGTTATTTCCGGCAAAAATGCTTTTGACCTTTATACTACTTTTGGATTTCCGCTTGAGTTGATTGAAGAACTGGCCAAAGAGAAAGGGCTGACTGTTGATGTCATTGGTTTTGAAGGAGAGATCAGGGAGCATAAGGCCAAATCCCGTGCTGGAGTGGAAAAGAAATTCGGCGGGCATGGGCTGGTTTTGGACACTGGGGAATTAAAAGCCGGGGGCGAGAAGGAACTGGCTAAGGTTACCCGTTTGCACACGGCTACGCACCTCCTCCACGCGGCATTGCGGAAAGTTTTGGGCGATGATGTCCGTCAGGCCGGCTCGGATATTACTCCGGAGAGATTGAGATTTGATTTTACCTTCCCCCGGAAAGTTACAGCCGAGGAAATTGAGAAAATAGAGGGGCTGGTAAATGATGCAATTGAAGAAAATTTGGCAGTGAGCATGAAAGAAATGTCATATAAAGAGGCAGTACAATCAGGCGCGCTGGCTTTCTTCAAACAAAAATATCCAGAAGTCGTTAAGGTTTACACGATAGGCGATGAAAAAGAACCGTTCAGCCGTGAAATCTGCGGCGGCCCTCACGTTTCCAATACTGGTGGAATCGGCAAATTTAAGATAATCAAAGAGGAATCCGTTTCAGCAGGAATGCGGCGAATTAGGGCAACTGTAGAATAAAAAAACAAAAAGCCCCGAAAGGGCAGCGAGATAAGTTAAGATAAAGATTTTTGGGAAATCACAAATTGTGGCCGGAGTGAGAACTTGGTTCGCTTCTCCGAGTCTGACGGCTCATCAGCTTCAAACCCCTTAAATTTGATTCTCCCGTTTTTTACTAGATAGTTTAGAGCATTGCAAATTTCCTCCGGAGTGGCAGAAACGCGTCGGTTTTTCGAAAACAAACCCAGGAATTTTTCCATAGTTTTGTCATCAATTTCTGTTGTAGGATTCTTTCTGGGATCGCCGGTGAAGAAAACATCAAAAACACCGATTATTTCCTCTGCCAATTCATTAAGAGTAAGGGTTTTCTTAGCCATTTTATCCTCCAAATTTTTAAAGAAAACTATGAGCAATGATAGCAAAAGCCCTCAAAATAGTCAAGGATTTGTGATATTCTGACAAGGCATCTTGCACAAAAACCTAAGTTTTAAGCCAGATTTTGACTCTTGGCTTAGAGAGTAGAGCGACCCCCTATCTAAGAAATTTTCAGAGAGAACTTTGAGTATTGGGCGGAGGCCATAGTGTCTTCTGGGGCCGCTGCGTTTGCCGCCAGCATGGTTTTGTCATAGGCCGAGTAGTACCTCGGCCTTGACAAATGGCGGCAAGAGCAACGGATGAGAAAACCACGCTGGGGTTTTTGAAGTCCCCAGAAGGCACTATGGCCGAAGCCCCTCTTTGCCAAAGTCCGAACCGAATTTCGTGATAGGGGTTCGCGGTTTTTGTTGATGCCAATCCCTGCCTTTGTGCTATAATTAAATTGCCAATGGCCTTAACTAAAATTATCAACGTTTCCAAAAGCGATGACTTTGAGGATGTTTTTGATTTGTTTAAAAACACGGATGCCGAGGACGTGATTTTTATTTTCCCCAAAGGGTCGCGATTTGTGAAACAAGAACGATATTTTGAAGCGATAAAAGAAGAAGCCGACTCTTCGGGCAAGAGTATAAGCATTATGTCCGCGGACCCGGCGGTGATTGAATTCGCTTCAAAGTACGGTTTTGACGTTTTAGAGAAGCGAAGCCCCCACACTCAAAGTTTGAGTCCCCACTACTCGTACACGAGTGTGGGGATGAGTGTGGGGGCGAGCCCTGCCCGCGGTGAGCCTGCCGAATCCGCCGAGCCCAAAAGACAGCAACCAATTGTTGACGAAGAAGATAAAGAACCGGAAATTCCGGTACTTCCTCCTGAACCCGAAACTGATTATTCTGTGCTTGCAACTCCCGTTGCCAGCCTCGCCGCCCGCTTCGCCGAATCGAGGCGAGAGTCTAGGCGGGCCGATTTCCCCGAGAATGAATTTGCGGACGGGGAACCCGAGGCCGTTTTGACTGCCGCCGCAGATGAAAACGAACAAGAAGAACCGGGCGTGGGCCTCGCCCGTGGGGCTCTGCCCATAGGGCAACGCCCGAGGGCTATGGCCGAGGGCCGCACGATCAAGGATATTTTGTCGACTAGACCCGACCGCAGTTTGAAGATAAAAGAAGAAAGGGAGCGGACTTTTGATATAGATATACAAAGGAGAGCCGAGCAGGAGGAAATGCAGCGGGGGGATATAGCAAAGATTTGGGCGGGAGAAAAACAAAGAAAAGACGCTAACTTCTTAAACGGCCAGACCGGGAAACGGCTCTCTCGCGGTTTTTTCAGGAGGGTGCCATTTATTTTAGCTATTGGTGCAATCTTGGTCCTCGTTTTTATACTTTATTTAACTTTGGGCAGTGCCCGGATAATAATCAGCCCCGTAAAGCAAGAATTGAATGACCTTAAATTGAAAGTTTCCGCCTCAAGCACGGCAACGGCTGTTAACTTTAATTTTAATCAAATACCCGGCCAGCAGTTCAGAGAACAAAAAAAGGAAACCGGCACGTTTCCGGTTACGGGTCAGAAAGATGTCGTCCAAAAGGCCGGCGGCACGATAACGATTTTCAATAAGGGCGCAACCGCCCAGCGGCTTGTAGCCACGACCAGATTTAAGTCGCCCGATGGCCTGATATTCAGGATTCCCCAAACAATTAATGTCCCCGCAGGCGTGAAGACGGGGGCAACAATAACACCGGGTTCGATTGTGTCAGCCGTTTATGCCGACAGGCCCGGCGCCGAATACAATATAGGCCCGACGCAGTTTACCATACCGGGTTTTGAGGGAACGCCAAAATTTAATGATTTCTACGCAACATCCGATAAGCCGATGACCGGAGGGATAGTAGGCCCCGCTAAAGTGGTTACGGAAAAAGATTTTACTACGGCACAGGAAGAACTGGCGGCAAAAGTAAGAGACGAAATTCTAAAGTCGCTGAAAGACCGGGGCGGTGAATTAAAAATTCTTGATGCTGTTGCGATAAAACTGGACGCTCCGGAAGTTAATGCCAAAGTGGGCGAAGCCGCCGAAGAACTGGAGATGTCTCTTCAGGGTTCGGCCGATACGATTGCTTTCCGCGAATCAGATGTGATTGAGCTGATCAAGAACTTTGTTTCGCAAAAAAATGACATGGAATTATTGCTTAAAGATCTGGCGATTAGCTACGTTAACCCCCAGCCCGGCGCTGATAAAACCCTGCTTTCATTTGACGCCCAAATAAACGGCTTGGCGGCGGCCAAGCTGGATACGGAGGCAATAAAAAGCGACGTGCGGGGGATGAGCGAGGACTCTATTCGCTCGTATCTCAAGGGCATTAAAGAGATAGAGTCGGCGCGCATAATGCTCTCCCCGTTCTGGACAAGAAGCATTCCCAAAAATGCCGGCAAGATTAAGATTGACATCCAGAATTGAGTTTGCTAATATGAGAACAATGGAATAAGGCGGCACGAGCCCCCACACCTATCGGGTATAGGTTCTGCATACCGCAAGTCCTATTCAGGGCATTTTCTATTAGTATAACAAAAGCTATGTGAATGCCAGCCGTTTTGATAAGCCCCCACACCTATGCATAGGTGTGGGGGGTAAGCAAAACAGGTATGACTTGAAAATACCCAATAGGTGTGGGGGTAAATCCTGATTTCCAGCAGAAATCCGGCTTTTTTCTTAATTTGCCCGCCTGATTACGCATAGCGGATTTATTCCAAAAATTTGCCAGACGACAAACCAAAAATAGACGGGGTTGTTATTGATACTTTGCCGGACACCAAATTCAGGGTTAAATTAAGCGATGGCCGGGAAATTTTCGCTTACTTGTCGGGCAAGATGAGGATGAACTACATTAAGGTCACTGTGGGAGACAAGGTAACGGTTGAACTAAGCCCCGATGGGAACAAGGGGCGGATAACCTACCGGAGATAGTTTCTAGTTTACAGTTTCCAGTTTTCAGTTTTCAATAAATTTTAACTGACAACTGTAAGCTGACAACTGACAACTGAATTTGAAAGTACAAGCATCGGTCAAAAAAATATGCGGTAAGTGCAGGTTGGTGCGCCGGAAGAGGCGGCTGTATTGTATTTGCATCAATCCCAAGCATAAACAGAGACAAGGATAAGTAGTTGTCCGCGCGCAGGCGAGTTTTGCGAAGCTGAGCACGGAAACAAATACTTACCCGCCAAAATTTTGCAGAGCAAAACTTAGGCGGGTGCTGATATGTGTAGCTGTTCGCTACGCCTATCGGCTAAGCTCACAAACACATATCGCATGCCAAGAATATCGGGAGTTGATCTCCCCGAAAACAAAAAAATAGAATTTGCCCTGGGCTATATTTACGGGATAGGCGCCAGTTTGAGCCGCCTGATTTTAAAATCGGCCAATGTTCCCAAAGATAAGCGTGCCAAAGACCTGACCGCGGAGGAGGTTAACAGGATACAAAGCATTGTTGACCGCAGTTACAAAACAGAAGGGAATTTGAGGAGAGAGGTCGCGGATAATGTGAAGCGGTTAAAAGAAATCGGGGCATGGAAAGGCCTAAGACATGCCCGGCGATTGCCGATACATGGGAGGACCAAGACCAATTCGCGCACGACCCGGGGCAATGTGAGAAAAACAATGGGTTCCGGCCGCAAGCCAATAGCGCAAAAAACATAAGTAGTTGTCCGAGCGCAGGGCGAGTATTAGCGAGCCCGAGCACGGGAACAAATACTTACCCGCCAAAATTTTGCTCGCCCACCCAAGTTTTGCTCCCGAAAAGCTTTCCTGAAGAAAGTTAACGGGCAAGTCGCAAAATTTGGGCGGGCAGGACAAAACTTAGGCGGGTGCGGAATTTGTTACCTATGCTCGTTCGCTCCGCTCACTGCGCCTAGACAAACTCGCATGGGTAAAAAACGAATTGTAACAACTTTAGAATCCGGCGCGGAAGCCGACAAACAAGCAGCAGGTTCCAGCGTTGCCAAAAAAACTTCGCGCAAGCAGGTTTTTAAAGGCGCCGTCCATATTTTATCTTCTTATAATAATACTATCGTGACAGTGACGGATCCTGACGGCAATGTATTGGCTTATTCATCCGCCGGCACGCTCGGTTTTAAGGGAGCAAGGAAATCTACCCCTTACGCGGCGACGCTGGTCGGCAAAGACGCCGTTGAAAAGGCAAAAAGATTCGGTTTACAAGAAGCAAGGATTTCGGTAAAAGGTATCGGCCCGGGCCGCGAAGCGGCAATAAGAGGGGTTGCAAGCACCGGTCTGAATATAACGGCGATTATAGATGCCACGCCGATGCCGCATAACGGCGTCAGGCCAGCCAAACCGAGAAGGGTTTAAGAAGCGGTTAGCGTTTAGCGGTTAGCGTTTAGGAATTTGAACTATACGCTATACGCTATACGCTATACGCTAATGATTTGGCACGCTATAGAGGTCCGAAAGAAAAAATAGAACGCAGATTAGGAACCAAGCTTTTTCTGAAAGGCGAGCGTTCATATTCTCCGAAATCCGCGACGGTCAGACGGATGTATCCACCCGGAATGCACGGAAAAAATTACAGAGCGCGCCTTTCAGAGTACGGCTCACAGCTCCAGTCCAAACAGAAGGTTAGGCAAACTTACCGCATGATGGAAAAGCAGTTTAAGAACTGGGCGAAGGAAGCGATGGAATCGCGGAGCGAAACGAGCGACTATTTGGTCAAAAAACTGGAGAGGCGCCTTGATAATGCCGTGTTTCGTTCCGGGTTTGCGCAGTCGCGCGACCAGGCGCGGCAACTGGTCGGCCATGGCCACATAACGGTGAACGACAGAAAGGTTTCTATCCCTTCATACGAAGTGAAAACTGGGGACGTGCTCAAAGTCAGGGAAGGGAGCGCGAAAACAAAATATTTCTCGGTGCTGGCGCCACAATGGATGAAAAAATACAAACCGCCCAGCTGGATAGAGCTTGATAGCGATAACTTTGTTGCAAAAATAATCGGGGTGCCGACGGTTGCAGAAAGTGGCCTTGAAGCAAAAGACATTCAGGCAATAGTTGAGTTTTATTCAAGATAAATAAATGTCCGCACGCAGTTGAGCGTAGCGAAAAACGAGTACGGTAACAGTTATTTACCCGCCCAAATTTTGCCTGCCCGACTTGCCTGAGGCAACTCAGGCAGGCGGGCGGAGCAAAACTTAGGCGGGTGCTGAAATTGTTACCCATTCGCTACGCCCTTCGGCTTGCTCTTGGACAACTTCGCAAATGGTTCAATTACCATTGGAGCCGAAAACAGTTTCAAAGATCGGTAGTCGGGCGGTTTTTGAAATTTCCCCGCTGGCCCCGGGCTACGGCATGACGATAGGCAACACCTTAAGGCGGGTGCTTATTTCTTCGCTTGAGGGCGCCGCGGCAACTTCGGCGAAAATCAAAGGCATTGACCATGAATTTTCCGCCATTCCGGGCGTGTCGGAAGATGTTATTGAAATTATCCTTAATTTGAAGAAGGTCAGATTTAAGCTTTATAAAAACGAGCCGGTTACTTTGACGCTTAGCTCAAAGGGGGAAGGGGAAGTTACTGCCGGCGACATTAAGACGACCTCCGATGTGGAAGTCATAAATAAGGACCAACATATAGCCACCATAACCGATAAAAAAACCGTCCTTGATATGGAGGTGACGGTTGAAAACGGAGTGGGCTACGTGCCGGTTGAACAGCGGCAGAAGGAAAAGTTGAGCATCGGGGAGATAGCCATTGACGGCATTTTTACCCCAATAAAGAATGTTAATTTTACCGTGGAAAACATCCGTGTCGGCCAGAGGACTGATTACAATAAGGTGCTGATGGATATTGAAACCGATGGGAGCATCAACCCCGAAGAGGCCCTCAAAAGAGCGTCCCAGATATTGATTGATCATTTTACTGTTGTTGGCTCAATCGCGGTCCCGGAAACATCCAGGCCGGCCGAAGCCAAATCGAAAAAGGCCTCAAAAAAGAAAGCAAAAGAAGAAAAAGAGGAGAAAGCAGAGGAATAATCTAACATGAAGCATTCCCAAAAAGGACGAAAATTCGGGAGAGAAACAAAACAGCGCAAAGAATTGATGCGCGACCTTGCCGAGGCCCTGATTACCAACGGCAAAATTACCACGAGCCAGGCCAAGGCCAAGAGCTTAAGGCCATACATAGAAAAGGTGATTACTAAAAGCAAGATTAATAATGTTGCAACGGCCAGATTTCTGGCTTCCAGATTCAGCCGGGCGCTAGTCAAAAAACTTTTACAGGAGATCGGACCGAAATTTGCCGGCCGCAGTGGGGGATACACCAGAATTATTGGTCTGCCTCGCCGCCTAAGCGATGGCGCAAAAATGGCGATAATTGAGTTTATAAACTAGGGTATAGGGGTCAGGGTATAGGGTATAGAAAAATAACCCTAAACCCTAAACCCTAAACCCTAAACCCTTGATTCACACTATTGATGCCACAAATCAACCGTTAGGCCGTCTCGCAAGCAGGATTGCCGTGATTTTGCGTGGCAAGCTGAACCCGTCGTATAATCCGAGCGTTTTGCCGCAGGAAAAAGTAGTAGTGGAAAATGTGAAGCAGGTTAAGTTTACGGGTAAGAAATTTGAGCAGAAAACCCATCATCATTATTCGGGCTATCCGAGCGGAATGAAATACCGCAAGTTAAATGTCGCTTTTGAAAAAAATCCGGGGAAAATATTGCGGCTTGCGGTGTACAGAATGCTTGCCCCGAACCGTATTCGCGATAAGATAATAAAAAACCTATCCATTCTCTAATTCGCGCGCGGTTGGAATGAACTGCTTTATTCCAACCCAGAATTTTAGTCCGAGCTCCTGCGAGGACGCATAAAAATTCTGTAAGGAGAATAGATTGAAAATTGGTATGCCTACTAAAACGACCAAAACAACGGCAAAGATAAAAAAGACAAGAAAAGCGAAACCGGTAAAAGAGGCGGAGGTTTTGGAAGTGCCGAAAGTGCCGGAAATGACCCAGCCCTATGTCGCCGAGAAAGAAATGCCCAAAGAGGTTGATATTGAAGTGAAAGAAGCGGAAGGAGAGGAGAAGCCGGGGAGAACATCTTCGGGCACAGAAAAATATTACGAGGCAGTTGGACGCCGAAAAGAAGCAGTAGCCAGAGTTCGTGTTTACACCCGCAAATCAACCGATAACCAGGTTTCTGACGATAAAGCGCTGATAACCATAGACGGAAAGCCGTATTATGAATATTTCAGAGACCCGCGATTACAGAGCGTCGTTGAATCGCCCTTAAAAAAACTCAAATCGCTCAATCGTTTCAAAGCAACAATCAAAATATCCGGCGGAGGGATTCGCGGCCAAGCTGATGCGATTAAATTGGGCTTAAGTCGCGCTCTGGTTTTATTTGATACCAATTTCTCCAAAAAACTGCGCAAGGCGGGCTTTCTCACCCGCGATGCCCGCGTAAAAGAACGCCGCAAGTACGGACTCAAAAAAGCAAGAAAAGCCCCTCAGTGGGCAAAAAGATAACGCTCGCCCCCACACCTATGCATAGGTGTAGGGGCTCGTTGTGGTGTAGTTCACCACCCGTCCCGCCAAGGCGGGGCTCTGCGTAAATTACACATAACACCGTGCCCGCTTGGCTTCAACAGAACTCTCGAAATGACAAGGGGCTCGCTAACATCTTTTTGTCCATCTGTTTTTGTGGTATATTCCAACGAGTGAGGTCAGAAGGAGGGACAGATGGAAAATGTCACTATTCGGTTTGACTCTTGGTGGTATAAGAATTGCCGACGACAACGAAAGGCAAAAGCGAAGATTTGCAACGAATGTCCTTTTCGCAAATGGATAGAAGAGCAAGAAAAGAATAGGCCTAGTAGTAAAAATAGAGGTCGGTCGAGATAGATGCCTCGACCTTTACCCCGCCCTTGTGGCGGGTTTTATGTTGACAGGGAGGGTGTTTGTGTTAGAATACGCGAAGGTTCCTTGAAAACCAATGGGAGGGTAGAGCTATGGACATCGTGGCATTTTTCTTTGAGGCAATGATGCAGGGTTGGGCCATGCCAGTGCCAAAAACACCCGTACCTGGCCTGCCGGGCTCTAAAAGTATTCCATTTCGTCTCGGAGAGTATTCTCTGCTTGATTATTACTTCGTCGCTCCCGGGTCAGAATCAAGTTATGGAACGACGGTAATTTGGGTAGCTGAAAGGCCTGTCTGGGTGATGCATTATGGCGGTTGGTATAACGAGGGAGTAATTCCATTTCTAAAACGGGCCTTAATGCGCAATTACAAAGATGGCATCTTTCTTGGCGGGAGAGGGCCCGAAAGATTAGAAGGCGAAGACCACACTCTACAATATTTAAACAGGGTTAAGCAAAATGACTTCGGTAGTTTTCGAGGATACGAACATATAATTGCGACATATGGCCAAAGTGGAGTGCCCGCTGGACAAAAGTTAGGCGAACATCATTACTTTGGCGGACTATTGGCGTAAGACGTCATTACAGCGGTGCGACAATCTCGCACTTTTTGTTTTTAAAAACCACCCCGCCCCTTGTGGCGGGTTTGATTTTGTTTTAGTGTGGGGATAAAATGCTCAAAAGGATTTCATTCTCATATTCTTGAGAATATGAGAATGAAATGTGATAGGTAAAACATTAGAAGGACCGGTGAACTTATCAACATCTAGATTTGACACATATCGTATATGATATATAATGGATACAAGGTAGTATTTTTTAGAGATAGTAAGGGCAAGGCACCTGTTTTGGGATATATAGACCGATTACCCAAAAAAGAAAAGGCTAAAGTTTTAAAATATATTGATTTTTTGAGGGAGAAAAAGGGCATTTTGTACGAGCCCTATTCAAAACATATAGTTGGCAAAATCAGGGAATTGCGTGTGGACATAAGCAGAAATAGGCACAGAATATTTTATTTCACTTTTATTGGCAAGAAAATTATTCTCCTCCACGCCTTTCTGAAAAGAACTAATAAAACGCCACTGGCCGAGAAAAACAGGGCCTTAAATAATTACAAAATAGTCGTAAAGAATCCAGAGCAATATGAATCCCGTTAGAGATAGCTCGGGTTATATAACGAGAGCTGTCAATAACGGGAATCTCTAACGGGATGAATAAAACAAGAAAACAAAAAAGAATAATGACATTCAGCGAATACCTGAAGGGACAATTGAAAGACCCGGAAATCAAGCGCTACTATGATGAGTTTGGAAAGCAACTGGAAATTGCCTATGAAGTGATAAAACTGCGGAAAGAAAGGGGCCTTTCCCAAAAGCAACTTGCCGATAAAATCGGTACTACCCAAAGCAACGTTGCGAGGATTGAATCGGGACGCGAGAATTTTACTACCGAAACGTTACAACGTATTGCAAGTGCTTTCGGACGCGATCTCCAAGTCCAATTCGTAAAAAACGCACGACTTTAACGAGACCTACCTGCGCAAGCAGATTTGGCCCCGCCCCTTGTGGCGGGTTTGATTTTGTTTTAGTGTGGGGATATAAGTTTTTCGGTCAGCCGTTTATGAAAAAAATACAGAAACAAGTTGATGGGTGGGTTAAGTTCCGTCCGAGATGTCAATCACTCTCTGTCTATTTAGGAACACAAGAATGAAGGAACAAATTGAACAAAATTTAGCCGTACAGAATTTTGAATCAGACCAAGAACGCTTGGATTTCTTTCGGAAGGAGATACGTCGGACCATCAAAAAGGCATGGCGGGCCGAGCAAGAAAGATCTCAAAAACTATTAAAAGAAGCAGGCGGTCTACAAAAGTTAAGTAGGGAGCAACTTTTTGAATATCGCCTAGAGCTTGATAAGCGCAGGGAGGAAGCAATTGAGAATGCTCTACAAGAACTAAGAGGTGAAGCTTCGCAAAACCCAAAATTAAAACTACATCTCACAGAGGCGAATGCCATGATTGATGCTATTCGCATAATGTATTTGTCTCAAGGTCTTGTGAAGTATAAGGAATATCAATTGATGGAAAGGGCGCCGCAGATGACCCAAGAGCAAATAAGAGAACAGGAAGTTCTAAGAGAAGACCTAACGGAAAACAGAGCGCTAATTCAGTGGTACATATTACAACTAGAGCAGGAGCCGAAACATCTCGAGCTTTTTATGGATAGCTTAAGGAGGCTTGCAGGAGAGGAGGGTTTTAAAAGCCAATGGGGAACACTGGAGCGTGGCCTGTTGCAGGAATTAGGTATTTATAAAATACTAAGGCGGAAGTTTAAAAGTGTGATTTCGGCCACACCCAAAGAAGACGCACATTATGGAATTGATTTTTGGGTTGAGACCAGAAGTGGCAAGAAGGTGATATTGCAGTCAAAATCATCCGGTCTTTTTGGAAAGGGTGGTGTATTTAGCGAGGGGCAAATCAGAGAGTTGAAACTAAGACTAGAGAGAGAGCCAGGCGCAACTAGGAGATATGAAGAGCCTTGGGAGGGCAATGTTTTTATTCCGGGATTAGTTAGAATAGAAAAGATTGAAAAGGATGCCGAGGCCGCTAAGCGGTATGCCAAAGAAAAGGGCATAGAAAACCCAATATTTTTCCTAATAATAAGCAATCCTGGCAATTTTGAATACCCTTCTGGTGAGCCGAAGCGGCCCATAGATAAAAAACTCGAGAACCAATTAGACAATCTTGAGCAACTATAATTTCCCGCCCGAGACCCGATAATTTTTTTAATCCTTAATGCGACATTTCAATGTAGAAATAAAGGCCCGTTGCAAAAACCAGGGCAAGATACGGGATATTTTAAAGAGCAAAAACGCCGATTTTAGAGGCGTTGACCATCAGGTTGATACTTATTTCAAGGTTGTTTCTGGTCGGCTCAAACTCCGCGAAGGGAAAATTGAAAACGTTTTGGTTTTTTATAACAGGCAAAACAAAAAGGGACCGAAAGAGTCCCAAGTAATACTATTTGAATCCGATGACCCGCCAACACTAAAAGAGATTCTCGCCAAATCTTTGGGGATTCTTGCGGTAGTTGATAAACAAAGGGAAATTTACTTTATTGATAACATCAAGTTTCACATAGACAAAGTCAAAAATCTCGGCACTTTTGTGGAGATTGAGGCCATTGATGAAATCGGCAAAGCAAGCAGGCAGAAATTATTAAAACAATGCCGGGGATATCTCAAACTTTTCGATATAAAACCCCAAGACCTCGTCTCTAAATCTTATGGCGATTTAATATTGAAAAGGGCCTAAGCCCTTAACCAGCCGTTTATGAAAAAAATACAGAAACAAGTTGATGGGTGGGTGAGGCAATACAAAATTGGGTTACTATTGACAAATAACACGAAGGCGTTATATTGATTGCAGTTCATTTACAAGGAGGAAAAGGCATGCCACAACTCACCATTATGATTAAGAGGGATTTTAGGAGCGAGAAAGAGGCCAGAGAGACAACGGAAGAACTTTTGACCCAGGTTTGGCTCAAGGAACCGAAAGCAACCGTCAGATTCTCCATTAAAGATAAGGCCGGACAAAGAATATGCTGTGGCATTCAACCTGTATCTGGAGATTTTGGAGTTACATCGTGCAATTTCGAGGCCGACCCTCTTTTTAGAAATCTTCTTTGATTTGAAGGCAAAATAGTCGCCGCCAGTAATGGCGGTTTTGTGTTTTGAAAGCTAGCATTCAGGCCCATTTTGTGGTTTAATTGTGATTACATATGGGCTCAAGAAAAAACAAGATTAGGGTCGGTATCATATTCGGAGGAAAATCGGCCGAGCACGAGGTATCTTTACAGTCGGCAAAAAACATTATTGAAGCGATTGATAAGAATAAATACGAGGTGGTAACTATCGGGATTGATAAAAATGGCCGATGGCTTCTTAATAATTCCTCGGGATTTCTCTTAAACGCCGGTAATCCAAAATTAATAAAACTGAATAAAGAAACTAGCGAGGAACTGGCGTTAATGCCGGGAGAAGCAACTCGGCAATTAGTAAATTTGTCCGGGGGAGGACCGACAAAACCAATAGATGTGGCATTTCCCGTTCTTCACGGCCCTTTTGGTGAGGACGGAACTGTCCAGGGTTTGTTAAAATTGCTTGATGTCCCTTTCGTCGGGGCGGGCGTATTGGGTTCGGCCTTAGGTATGGATAAGGAAGTGCAGAAACGCTTATTGAGGGCGGCGGGCATTCCTACTGCAAAATTTCTGGCATTTGATGAAACTTTAATAATAAACTTCAAAAAAATAGCAAAGCAACTCGGCCTGCCATTTTTCATTAAGCCCGTTAATATGGGTTCCTCGGTGGGGATAGCCAAGGTTGTCGACGAAAGGCAGTTCAAAAATGCTGTTGTCGAGGCATTCAAATACGACAGAAAAATTATGGCGGAAGAGCATATCCAAGGAAGAGAGCTCGAATGTTCCGTATTAGGTAATGACAAACCAACTGCTTCGGTACCGGGAGAAATAATAGTAGGCGATAATCACGAGTTTTACTCTTACGAGGCCAAATATATTGATGAGAACGGAGCCGTATTGGCAATCCCAGCCAAATTATCCTTGCCCATCATCAAAAAAGTCCAAGATACTGCCGTAAGAGCCTTCAAAACGCTTTGTCTGGAAGGTATGGCTCGGGTAGATTTCTTTTTGAGAAACAAAAACGAGGTGATTGTGAACGAATTGAATACCATCCCCGGATTTACTAAAATCAGCATGTATCCGAAACTCTGGGAAGCTAGCGGCGTATCTTATACGGAATTGATAGATAAGTTGATTATGTTGGCAGTTGAGCGATATGCCAAGGAGAAGAAATTGAGAACTTCAGTTGACCTAACTTAACCCCTGCCCGAGACCCGATATAAGATTAATATGATCGCCACCCCTGCTTTCGGGCAAGGGTGGTTTTCTTTTAGTCAATTTGGTATAAATTAAGTATGTCCGGTAAAGAAAATCTGAAAAACATCTATGCGTATATTGACGGCGCCAATCTGCACAAAGGAATTGGCGAACTCGGTTGGGATTTAGATTACGCGCGTTTTCGCGTATGGCTGAAGGATAAGTATGGCGTATCTAAGGCCTACCTTTTTATAGGCCTTATTCCAAAGAACAAATCCCTTTATACTTATCTGCAGGAATCCGGTTTTACTTTGATATTTAAAGAAACAACTTACGATGTCGATGGCAAAGCGAAGGGCAATTGTGACGCCGAGCTTGTTTTAAATGCCATGCGAGATTTTTATGAAGCAAAATTTGATAAAGCCGTATTAGTAACCGGGGATGGTGATTTTGCCTGTCTAGCCACTTTCCTATTGGAAAATTCAAAGCTCGAAGTAATTATCGCGCCGGATAGTAAAAAGTGTTCATATTTCTTGCGCAGAATTCAGGCGCCGATAGTTTATTTAAAAGGTTTACGGCACAAATTGAGCTCAAAAAGAAAAAGCCCCCAATAGGGACGAAACCCTATCGGGGTCTTTTTCATAGTGATTAGTTTAAGTATAGCAAAAAGTTATTCACAAGTCAAATCCAGCCATTTCTTAAAACTAACCTCCGAAACTAGCCGCCGCTCGAGACCCGCTATGGAAAATTTAGATAAAACTAAAATAAAAATTGAAAGAGGGAAAGAAAAATTATTAGCCCTTGAAAAAGAGGGGATTTATGTCTTTCACGGTACTATTGCTGTCTTGGATGAACTAGAACCAAAACAAGGTAGAGATTTTGATTATAAATTAAGAAAGATGATTAACGATGGTACCCCTGCGGTTGTGGCTACTCCATTTGCAGAGATAGCCATATTCAGAGCGATTATAAATAAAAAAATTAAAGCAGAGAAAGGGAAATGCTGGAGCAGATTTTCTAACGACGACGGGAAACTTGAATTTGCAACCACTCCCGAAGCCATGGAACTCGCCAAAAAAGTTAAGGGATATGTTTACGTTTTTAAAAAAGAAAGTTTTGAATGGCATAATAGTATAGAATGGCGGTCGGCTCACAAAGTAAAACCCGTAAGAATTTTTGAGGTTAATTTTGAAGATTTGCCTGCGGATATAAAATTAGAGGCCGCACCCCGAGACCTGAAAATATGAAAAAAATTGAAAACGTTCCAAAAATAGAAATAGTTCCTTCGCCGTTGGCCCGGCGGTTGCTTGATATACTACCTCAAAAGTCGGGGAATGAGATCCTGGATATAGGGGCGAAAGAGGCGGATATTGAGGGCAAACACTCCGGTGATGATTGCATATTTTTGGCAGGACGTGGTAATAAGATAACTTTTGTTGAATCAGGAGAAAGCGTTGTTGAAAATGTCAAAAAAAGAGCAAGGGAATTAGGCGCCGACTCCAACATTGAATTTCTCATTGGGAGTCCCGAAAAGTTAGACCTTCCCGACAATCAGTTTGATGCCGCTTTTTCTCTTGCCGGTCTTGACGGCACGTATTTACCTGACAGTCTTCGAGAGATAAATAGAGTTTTAAAACCCGGGGCCAAGGTGTTGGTGCTGATATACTATAAATCAGGCGGGCGGCTGATACAGGGTGACCAAGAAAGATTAAAGGAGTTTGTTCTGCGAAGCGGTCTACAGATTGATGACCAGCAAATCAAAGTCATTGACCCGTCAAAAGGGTTAGAGGTGATGATTTTTGAACTTCATAAATGAGCAAGAATAAACTGCCGGTTTATATGAAGCCCGAGGATTGGGCAAAAGCATATGAAGAGGGAACGCCCCACTGGGCGGAAAGCCAGGAACCCTCGGTGTTCGCGCCCCAATTGCTTGAAATGCTCGGCAAGGAATCAGGCAATAAAATTCTTGAAATAGGAGCAGGTGATGGCCGAGATAGTATATTCTTTGCCAAAAAAAGCAATGAGGTAACCGGAATAGACATTGCGCCGGGCGCCATCGAGATGGCGAAGAAAAATGCGCAGTCGGCCGGTATGCTGGATAAAATAACGTTCCAAGTTGGAGACGCAGAGCGGCTTCAGTTTGGAGATTCGTCTTTCGATGGCGTCTTCTCTATTTCCGTGTTACACGCTACGGATTTGAACTTGAGCTTGAAAGAAATTGCCCGCGTTCTGCGCCATGGGGGTAAGGCGATCATTTATCTTTACGAGAAGACGAATGAGGACGGGCAGGAGTACTGGTTTATGAAAAGAGAGGATGTTGAGGATCTACTGCACAAGAATAGTTTTTCTATAGAAGATAAGTGGGACTTTATGCATGCGGGCCACCAAGGAGAAAAGACCACCGTTCTTATGTTTAAATTGACTAGGAATTAAATGGACTTTAAATTTACTAACAATTATCCCGTTTCAAGATTGGATGAGATTGTTTCTTATCTACTCGGCCCGCGTTTGTGGATCCCGAATACTGATTACCCGGATTTTTTGGATTGGGCGCAGAAAGTTCACGGCGAATTGAAAAAAGACATAAAGAGGGCATTGATAGCATTGTCCGAGAATAATGTCGTTGGCGTTGCGATATACCAACGCCATAAAAAACACAAAGACGCTTTGGAAATCAAAAATTTGACGGTGAGGCCGGATATGAGGGGCAGATACATCGCCAGCTTTCTTATGAGGAACGCCGAGGTTGAAGGACAGAGAGAGTTTAATTCAAGATATGTTTTATGTGATGCAAAAGCCAACAATTTATCAGTGCGGCTTTTTCTGATGAAGCACCAATACAAGATTGTCCGCAAAGAGGATTTGTATGGGTTGAATTCAGGAAAAGACATTATCTATCAAAAAAATCTTATATGGACATCCTCGGTTTTGACAAAAATGAACTGAAAATATTCCGGAAATTGGACTCGCCCCGGAAAATCCAGGACTTTTTGGAGAAGATCCCGATTAACTTTGAAAAAGATAAAAAGGATACCTGTATTTCGCCGCGTTGCGTGCTTCGGGAAAATAAAGCTCATTGTATTGAAGGGGCGTTGTTTGCTGCGGCGGCGCTTTGGCTTAATGGAGAAAGGCCGTTCCTTTTGGACCTGCAGTCCGCCGATCACGATCTTGACCATGTTGTAACGCTTTTCCGCCGGCACGGGCTGTGGGGCGCAATCAGTAAAACTAACCACGCGGTATTACGCTATCGGGAGCCGATATTCCGCAACGTGCGCGAACTAGCTCTCTCTTATTTCCACGAATATTTTACGGATAAAGGCGAAAAAACTATGCGAAGTTATTCGCGTCCGTTTAATCTTCTGCGCATTGCCAAACCCGGCTGGGCGATATCGGAAAAAAATCTTTGGTACATAGCAGATGCGCTGGACGCGTCGCCACATTATCCCGTCTTATCCAAAACAGCGCTCGCCAACCTGCGTCCTGCCGACCCGATTGAGATTAGGGCAGGTAAATTAGTGCATTGGAAAAAGTTGTGGTAGAATAAAATTATAAAGGTCGAAAAAAAACTATTTGGCAAAATAAATTATTATGGCACAACAAGTTGTTAAAAGAGACGGTTCCAAGGAACCGTTTGATGCCGGGAAAATCAAAAAGGCAATTGAGTCGGCCGCTGTCAGGACGGCCCTAACGCCAGAGCGAGTGGCTGAAGTAGTAAAGCAAGTTTCGGATGTGGTATTGCAGTTTGCAGCAGGGAAAGAAGAGGTTGCCTCATCAGACCTAAGAGAAAAAGCGCTCGCCAAACTGGACGAAATTGAACCGTCAGTGGCAGAGTCCTGGAGAAAATACGACCAAGAGCAAGGCCGTTACTAAACGGTAATCCTAAAATACTCCCGCCTAGGCGGGGGTATTTTAGTTTTTCTACAAATAAAAAGAGGGCTCTTATGATTGCGGTTTGTTCAGGTTGATTCTTGTCAGTTTATTCCCGACAAATTTGAAAATCACATTCGCCCCTTTGTCATAATAAAACGGGCTGTCAATTATTGAAATTGCGGCGATGTTAATGCCACCTCGGTTGTCAATTTCTATAAATTCCAGCAACCCCCCTACACTCGCTATTAAATGGTCGGAGTCTTTATACCACTGGACATCAGTGATTTTTTGCGGGAATCTCGCAACCAGTTCGGTATCGCCGGCAATTCTCGCGGGCTGGTAATCGGTATCTTTAAGCCATTTTACCCAAACCTCGCGATTATTAAACCAAAGACCTTTGTCTCCGTCGGGAGATTGTAAAAGGTTGGCCTCGCCATTTGCCACGGGCGGGGTTGTTGTAGGTAAAGACGTTGATTTTATAAACGGCTGTAACGATACCCGCTGGCCGCTATCCAGAGAAATGGTCTCTACTTGGAGTCCGTTGTTTACTGCCACTGTTCCTTGCTCGGCGTCAAATTGTATTGAAGCAATGCCTTTTAGCGAGCTAGAAGCAATGGCGTCTTCAACGGGAGCCTGCGGAACGAGAACGACCCGCGGGAAATCGGCAAAAACGCCTGCCTCTACATTAACCAGTTTCTGCCATGGCTGATATTTGTTATTTTGTACTCTTATGGTGTAAGTTCTGGGCAGGAGCCGGCTTTTTGAAAACGATGTACCCAGAAAAGAAGTGGCGCCGGCAAGTTCGTCGTTTATGTAAACTTGGGCATCGGTGCTGGCGCTGATTTCAAAAGAACCGGTCTTAAGGAATTTGTTTTGGACAAAATCATATTTATATCCCAAAGCATAAAGAACCGTCAGCAAGCTGAGGACAATAAAAATAAGAAGAGAAACAAAGAAAAAACCGCGTCTTGTTTGTCGCCTCATCCCGTTAGAAGCAGTAATGGCGGTACATAAGTCAGACTTACAGTCGCCGTATTACTTTGATTAAAATATTAGCTTTAACTCGTGAACCCGTTAGGGCTACTTCTAACGGGACTCATCAGCATCCATCATACAAGCAAAATGATTTTTTGTAAACCCTTGCGCCCGGAGGATAAAATCATTAATCTTTAACCAACTATGTTTGTAAAAAAGATAGGAATTGACCTTGGGACAACCAACACGCTTGTTTTTGTGCCTAACAAAGGGTTGATAATCAATGAGCCCTCGGTTGTCGCCATTTCAATACTTGATAACAAAATTATCGCCGTCGGCGGCCAAGCGAAAGAAATGATCGGCCGGGCGCCCGACAGCATCATCGTTTCCAGGCCGCTCAAAGACGGAGTAATCGCCGATTACCGCATAACCGAAGCGATGCTAAAGTATTTTATCACTAAGGCCATAGGAAAATTCGGCTTTTTTAAACCGGAAATTCTCGTATCCGTGCCGGCGGGCATTACTTCAACAGAACGGCGGGCGGTGATTGAGGCGACGATCAATGCGGGCGCCAAGGCCGCTTATTTGGTGAAAGAGCCGGTGCTCGCCGCCATCGGCGCAAAAGTGCCGATTAACAGTCCCTTTGGGAATCTGATACTGAACATCGGGGGAGGGACTACCGATATCGCCGTCATAAGCTTGGGAGGAATTGTGAGCTGGGCTTCAACGAGAGTGGGGGGTAACAAAATAGACGCCGCCATTGTGGAGTACGTTAAGAAAAAGCATGGTCTTGCAATTGGCGAACGCACCGCAGAACTGATAAAAATTGCGATTGGCAACGCGGTAAAGCAAGCAAATGAAGAAAAATTGAACGTCAGGGGAAGGGATCTGACGACCGGTTATCCGAAAACCATTGAAATAGGCGGTAATGAAATAACCGATGCCATTCAGGAGCAGTTGAGGGATATAGTCCAGACCGTAAAAAATGTTTTGCAGGAAACCCCGCCCGAACTTTGCTCCGACATCATGGGAAAGGGAATGGTTATTTCCGGTGGCGGCGCTTTGCTTAAAAATATTGATACTCTGATAACAAGGATTACGGGCGTGTCGGCCCGCATTGCCGACGAACCGTTGTTGTGCGTGGCGAAAGGAGCGGGGATAGTGCTGGATAATTTGGAGGTCTATAAGAAGAATATAATGGCTAAACGGTAGCGGGCATCTCTAATTTTTGCTTGGTGTTCTGCGCAGACAAATCTCATTGAAATTTTCTCGTTTTTCTGGATAAAAAAATCGTACCCCTTCCGCCCCGACCAAGGCGTCGGGGCTACGTCCCAATTTTATTTATCAGCGAAAAACTTCATAAATTTCAATGAATTTGTATCTGTCCAGCCACCAAATTGCAAAAATCAGAAATGCCCGCTATCACTTCTCGGGACAAACAAGGATGTATAAAAACGAAAAAATAAAACCGCATAAGCGGTTTGGTCTGTTACTTCATTTCCTCGGCGGGGATAAATCCGGTTAGAACCAAATATTCAATGTCAATACCGATTTTAGCCTCTTTAAGTCCGGCAATGATTTTCTGTATTTCTTCGGGGTCAGTTAAACAGATCCTGATAAACGGAGTATTCTTTCTAGCAAGTACCAGACCTTGATTGCCTCTACGTTCGTAGAAATCTTTGACATAGTTACTGAAAGAAAAGATTCTTGTCACAACGGCATCGTCAATTAGACCTAGTTTTTTGAGAGCTTGAATGATAGCCCATAGCGTATCCTCATAAAACTTCTCGCTTTCTTGGTTACCTTTATCAAATCCGTACATCTCAACGTTCGGCATATTCTCTCCGTTCCCGAATTAATGAACTGGCTATATAATGTATTAAGCGAAAATTTATGTCAAGCGGTGTAGAAAATATAAAAATCGCCCTTGTTCATGATTGGCTTTTGAATATCGGCGGAGCGGAGAGGACGTTAAAAGCGCTGCACGAGATTTTTCCGTCGGCGCCGGTTTATACCCTTTTTTATAACAAAAAATTTACAGATGGATTTATCCCGGATGCTGAAATCAGGCCGTCTTTTTTGCAAAAAACCTACCAGGCAATGGGAACTCACAAATTACTCCTGCCTCTTTTGCCCACAGCCATTGAGTCGTTGGATTTGAGTGAATATGATCTCGTCATTTCCTCATCCGTTTCTTTTGCCAAGGGGCTGATTTTAAAACCTAAAACGCGCCATATCTGTTATTGCTACAGTCCCATGCGCCAAGTATGGGATTGGCACGCGGAATATAAGAAAGAGCCGCATGCGGTCCCAAGATTGGCCACGGCCTTGATGCAGCATTTTTTCCGCATCTGGGACCGTCTTGCTTCAACTCGTGTAGATGAATTCGTTGCCATTTCAGAAAATGTCCGCCAGAGGATAAAAAAATATTACGGCCGCGACTCAACCGTTATTTACCCCCCCGTAGAGCTTGATAATCAATTCACTAAACGCTATACGCTAAACGCTAAACGCTTCTTTCTTATCGTTAGCCGTCTCTTCAGGCATAAAAACACGGATATTGCGGTTGAGGCGTTTAATAAATTAGAGTGGCCGTTGGTTGTAATAGGAGATGGCCCAGAATTCAAAAAATTAAAAAGACTGGCCGGACTTCATGTAAAACTATTGGGGCACCAGCCAGATGAAAAAATCAGCCGGTATTATGCTCTGTGTACCGCTTTCATACTGCCGCAGGAAGAGGACTTTGGCATAACGCCGATTGAAGCAATGAGCTATGGCAAGCCGGTACTGGCATTAAAACGCGGCGGGGCGCTAGAATATATGCAAGAGGGAATAAACGGCGAGTTTTTTGAAGACCCGACGGAAGAAGTTCTGGCCGACGGCGCAAGGCGATTAAAAGAGGGGATTGAGACCGGTAAATATAATCCGGGAACAATAAAAAAAACCACCGAGAGATTCTCGGCGGAGAGATTCGGGAGAGAGATTACCAAACTAGTTTTCCGTTTTCGTCAAAACGTATAACGGAAATCTCGGGACGAGCGGAGAGAAGAAAACATTCGCCCACAAGCAGGACCAAGAGAATACCAAATAAACCAAGATATCCTGCAAGAGCACAAAAAATATAACTCCACCTAGGCTTTCTTATTTCAAAACCCGCCTTCCGAATTAGCCAAACTGACAATAAACCAACCGGCAACCAAGTAACCAAAATGATCAATCCAGCAAGGGCCTCGATTTCCATCGTCGTCCTCCAATATAATAACTCCCGTGACACCATCCGGTGCCTCGAATCTGTCAAAGAACTGAATTGGCATTCGCCAGCTGGCGAATTCGAGGTAGTTGTCGTGGATAATGCCTCGGCAATCCAGCATTTAAATAATATTCGATTGTTTATAGAAAGTCAAGAAAAGGCAGGGGAGAGAAGATTTAAGCTAATTGTCAATGATTCAAACCTTGGTTATGCAGGCGGAAATAATATCGGCATACAATACGCTCTTGAAAGCGGCGCAGATTATGTACTCATACTCAATCCAGATACAACGGTAAAAAATAATCTTCTAACGAAACTTATCGGGGTGGTTGAGAAAAATCCGAGAGCCGGAATTATCGGAACGGCAGTAGACGAGGGCGACAGAATAACCTATTGCGGAGAAATTAAATGGTTAAAACCTGAACTTGAGCATTCTACTCTAAAACCTAAAACCCGTAACTTGAAACCAGATTTTTATATTCCGGGGGCCGCGATGTTTGTCAGTAAAAAGATTTTTGAAAAAATCGGGATGTTTGATGAAAAATATTTCCTGTATTTTGAAGATGCCGATTTCTGCGTGCGCGCCCGAAGAGCCGGATTTAAATTGACTGTTGGGCCCGATGCCATCATTCATCACAATCCTTCATCTTCAACTTCAAAGCTTGGTATGGCGCTTTTGCTTCGCTATCACTACCGCAATGCCCATTTATTCAACATGAAAAACGCGCCTTTTGGGGCAAAAATTTTATTGCCATTTTGGTCAATTTGGATTATTATGAAGCAGGCGATAAAGTTGTTGGTCAAAAAGAATCCGCAGGTATCTCAAGCAATTTTAAATGGGGTGGCAGACTTTTATAAAGGCCGCTTCGGGAAAATTTCTAATTTCTAATTAACCTAAATTATTCTAAATAAATCCCAATCTCTAATGACCGAATTTTAGGTCAATTAGAATAATTAGGTCAATTAGGTCAATTTTGATACGGGTTGGGATTGAATGCGAATCTATTGAGGACCAGTCGTGGGGGGTCGGTAGAATCGTAAAAAAACTTCTGGAAGAGATCTCAAAAAGACCTGAACTCCAAAAAGAGTTCAAGTTTTTTCTTCATTTCAAATCAAAGATTCCGGACCTGCCATATTTAGACAACCTCATCTTTGTTAAAAAGGTAGTTAAGCTCCCGCTAATGCGGCCATCTTTCAGCGTTTATTATTATCTCTTACTACCAATAAGGTTATATTTTGAAAAACTTGATTTGATGTTTTTCCCGAACTATATGCTACCGGTAATTTTTAGAGGAAAATCGCTTGTCATGCTTACGGAAGATGTTTACTACGAATTCAAACAAGGGACGTTGCCGCTCCGGTACCGCCTTGCTTACAAGATATTCGCAAACTGGGCGGCAAAACACGCGACAAAAATAATGGCGATTTCCGAAACATCAAAAAGCGAGTTAACCAAGTTATTTGGAATAGAACCGGAACGAATCGTGGTGAATCAGCTTGGAGTAGACGCACCGTCTGTAATTCCCAATTCCCAATTCCCAATTCCCAATAAAATTTCAAATTCTAAATTCCCAATTCAAAAAGAAATTGGAAATTGGATATTGGAAATTGGAAATTACGTTCTATATATCGGACAAGCCTTTCCCCGCCGCCACCTAAAAGAAACGATGCTGGCTTTTGAACAACTAGTTTCTGAACCTAAAACCTATAACCTGAAACCCGAAACCTTGCATTTAATTGCCATCGGCAAAGACAAATATTATCCGCCGGTAATAGAAAAACTCAAGAACGAAATTAATCATCGCCTTGGCTATGATGGTATAATTCACAAGGAGTACGTGCCGGAAGATGAGTTGCAGGAATTGTACGCCGGCGCTCAAGCTCTTATTTACATTTCATCCAAAGAAGCATTCGGCTTGCCGCCGCTTGAAGCGCTGGCGCGAGGGACGGTGTCTATCGTCGCTGACAGCACCGTAACGCGGGAAATTTTTGGAAATTCCGCTTTCTTCGTAAATAATCCAGATAGCCCCGATTCTATTGCCGCTATTTTTGTTGAGGCCCTGACCAATCAGGCTAAACGCGAAGAAATTCTAAAATCTGCCAGCCAAATTCTGGAAAAATACACCTGGGAAAGACACCTGAATAGATTCCTTGAGACAATTAAAACTATTGCAAAAAGGGGATGAAAAAAATTAATCTTTTAAATCTATTATTTGTTGTCCAGTTTTTGATTATCGGTCTTGTAATCACCGGCTTTTTGCCGCGCATTGTTATTCCTTTCTGGGTTGCAATTCTGGCCATCTATATTCTAAGTGCGGAATTGGAAGATGGGGTAATATTTTTCGCACGCTCAATCCCGTTTTTCGTTGCCATACCCATAACCGCCAATTTTGATTCCTTAAATACTTGGCGTATTCTCTCCGGTCTGATTTTCTTAAAATGGTTATTGCAGAAAGATATTCTCGGTCCGATCTTTAAAGAAGCTGTACTGCTGTTTAAAAAACCGGTTATTTTTTTCAAAGAACACCGTATATTCAGTTTAATATCGCTTCTACTTATCTTGGCTGTCGCTTCTGCAATCCGGGCTGATTCGCCGTTGTTGGCGGCCAAAAGAATAATATACTTCGTCAATCTTAGCTTGATAGGCATTGTTGCTTATGATTTGCTCAGAAAATCAAAAAACTTCGGGCAAAGATTAATAAAAAATTTGTCGGTACCGGTCATAATCGTGGTCCTAGCGGGGATGGCCCAGCTCATATCAACTTATTTTATGGATATTTTCCAGTTTGTTGATTTCTGGGCCGGGAAAGTTGAGCTGGGATTATTCGGTTCAGCTTGGGCAAATATAGCTCTTCATGCTAATACTTGGTTCGCGTATTTCGGCGACCAGCTGTCGTTGCGGATGTTTTCGCTCTTTCCCGATTCGCATTCCTTCCCCATTTTCCTGCTTCTCGGTTTACCGGCTGTTTTTGCCATTGCCTTGCGTAAATTGGCCAGCGCTCAAAACGGCTTAAAAACGATGTTTTTCACCAGGGCAAGCCTCTTGGTAGTTTTTGTACCGATTGTCTTTTTGGCAGCGATTTTAAGCGGAACCAGGGGCATCTGGGTGGCTGGATTGGGGGTTGCAGGCGTAGTTTTAGGCGTTTTCTGGCTTATGAAAAGACAGGGGGCGGAGAAGCGGCAAAAAGATATTTTCAAATATATCGCCTCATATCTTGCGATTTTCTTTTTGCTGTTCGGTGTAGCTTATTATATTTTTGCGTCCGACCAATTCCAGGTGTCAAAAAGTGATGCGGCGATATTCGGCAAGCGTGTCAGATCGGTTCTGGATATCAGTGAGACCTCCAACGCCCGGAGAATAGAGATATGGAAGGCATCGCTTCAATCAATTTTAAAACACCCGTTGCTGGGTGTTGGTATTGGTAATTTCCCGGTCGTGGTAGGGGAGGATCTGGCACGGGCGAAGGCGGGTTCTTCGGCCCATAATCTTTATCTTAATATTGCCGCCGAGATGGGGGTTTTAGCGCTTCTAATTGCACTCTGGTTTTTATGGCTTCTTCTCAAAAAAATCTTTGATAATTTCCTAAACGCTAAACGCTCCACGCTAAACGCTATTTATTTCGCCTCCGCCTTGATTTTCATCCCTTGGGTTTTAATTTATTCCTTAACCGATGTGGCGATTTTTGACGAAAGAGCATTTTTGCTGTTTGCAATTAGCGCGGCGCTGGTTTTTGCGCAAAAACAAAAAGCCCCAAAGGGGCGTAGTATATTGAAATCATGACTAAATCCCATAGGGATACCATCTTGGTTTAGGAATTTGGCGAGCCTTGGCTTCCTCAATAGCAGCTCTAATTCTTTCCGGAATTTTTCTCTTTTCCGTATCTAAGAGATGGGTTAATGCTTCTGCTATCTCCGAGGGAGAGGCAGAAATTCCTTCTTTCTCCAACAAGTATTTAGAAAGCCTTACCAAGTACTTCTCGGCACGATAAGGACGAATGACCGCTTCTAAATCTTCTGCGTACTTTCTTGCAACCCTTTCTTCGTCTTCCTTATTTTTTAAAACTAGTCCGCCAAGGGGATCAAAGGCGAGTTCCCCAAAAGAATCACAACAAGGGCAATCCTTAAAGATTGCATAATTTACTTCACGGGCTAGTTCTTCTTTACCGATCGTCCCTTTTGTCCCTTTTGCCATATTTCCTCCAAATTTTCAAAGAACCATGAATAATATTAGCAAAAGCCATCAAGATAGTCAAGAGCCGCTGATATCAGTTAATCTGGTTGTTCATAACGGCGAAAAATATGTCCGCCAGTGTTTGGATTCGGTCTTGCGGCAAACGTATAAAAATATTGAAGTGAACATTCTGGACAATGCTTCAACCGATAAGACTCTTGAAATCATAAAATTGGAAATTGAAAATTGCCTGCCCGCTTCGCGTTGCGAAGCAAGGCGGGCGGGGAAATTGGAAATTCCCAATTTCTCTTTGATTCAATCAAAGAGAAATTGGGGTACATGGCCCGGGCAGGAGGAATTGTTAAAATACAGCCATGGAAAATATATTGTGGCCTTATCGGTTGATATTATTCTTAATGAAAATTTCGTAACCGAAGCCGTTAAAGTTTTTGAGAAAGATGAGCAAGTCGGCGCTGTTCAACCTAAAGTTTTCAAATATGAACTTAATTCCCTAAACGCTAAACGCTATCCGCTAAACGCTGATATAATTGACACTTGCGGTTTTAAAATTTTCCGTTCGCGGCGAATCGTGAATATCGGCCACGGCGAAAAAGATTGCGGCCAATATGACAAAGATGTTTCCTGCTTCGCTAAAGCTACGCAGGACACTGCAAAAATCTGCTTAAAACAGATTTTTGCAGTGGAAGGTGCAGTGCCGGTTTTGAGAAGACAAGCGCTGGATGATTGCCGGCTGGAATCGCAAGGCGGCAGGATTATTGACCCCGATTTTTTCTGGTATGGCGACGACTTGGATTTGGCGTGGCGGATGAGATTGTTCGGTTGGAAACAGGTCTTCGCGCCGGCGGCAATCGCTTATCATGACCGTCAGACCACTAAAGCGTTGGCAGGAGGCAGCTGGCGGGAGTTCGTAAAAATCCGCAAAACGGTTCCAATGTTCAAGAGGCGGCTGGACTGGAGGAACACGACGCTGGCTATCATAAAAAATGATTTTGCATCTAATCTCTTGCGTGATTCGTACTATATATTATGGCGGCAACTACGGCTTTGGGGATATTTTATTTTGTTTGAGCCCGCGATGATTTTGGAAAAATTCAGGGTTGCCAAGCTCCTGCCAAAAATGTTAAAAAGGAGAGGCGAGATTATGAGAAGGGTGAGGGTTTCGGCAAAAGAAATGAGGAAATGGTTTGGGTAAAAGCTTCATCGTAGTACTTTCTGGGGACTTCAAAAATCCCAGCGAGATTTTCTCATCCGTTGCTATGGCCACCATTTGTCAAGATGTTCGCTACGCTCAATCATTGACAAAACCATGCTGGCGGCCGTCGCAGCGGCCCCAGAAGGCACTACGATTTCGCATTCCCCAAATCTCATTGATTGCGCCGAAAAAGATAAAGTGGGCCGTAAAACAAAAGGCCGCATCCCGAAGGAATTGGCCGCCGGAGGATTGCTGAATAATTAATGTTTGGAATGCTTTTTGATTGCTTCGTTAAGACCGATCTGGGCAAGCAAACCGATACTAACAGAAAAGCAGCTTCCGCCTAGACCCAAAACTAAATGAACTCTGCTAAGCCAGAGGGTATTGCTCGGAAGTAAGAGGCCGAGGACGCAACCGGCTAAAAAGACAAGAGCAAAAAAGAACAAACCAATAGCAAGTCCGAACATAACTGCACCTCCGAATACAATTTATCAAAAAATGTCAAGCGATGAGCGGGAATTACAATATGACCTCTCGGAATTTCCGAGATTGAAGAAACCGTGGTTCAAAAGACCGCTGTTTTATATTTTTATAGTCGTTGCCGTATTCCTCGGCTATTTTTCGTTCAGATTAGGGTTGACCTATAACAGCATAACCGTAGAAAACCAGCCGTGGTGGAAAGATGTGGCCGGAATTTTTAATATCGGTGGGGGCAACAACGCGCCCAAAGATGATCTGAATCCAATGCCCAGCCCGGAAGAGAAACGGCTTGACGTTTTAATTTTAGGAATACGAGGCGAAAACGATATTCAAAACGGAGGAACATTAACCGACACCATTTTAGTCGCCAGTTTTGACAGGGACACAAAAAAGGCGGCCATGATTTCCGTCCCGAGGGATCTGTATATTGACTTGGCAATGACGGCAAAAAACGGCAAGCAAGTAGAAGTAAAGGGCAAGATAAACGAAATGTATGAAAAGGGATTGTCCAATGGCGGAGGAATTGATATGGCCGAGAAGGTCATATCCAAGATCACAGGAACATACATAGACAAGACGGTAGTTTTTGATTTCAGCGCTTTTAAAGAAATCGTGGATGCGCTGGGCGGGATAGATATTTATCTTGCAAAACCGTTCGAGGAGGCAACGCAATGGGGATATGAATTCTCCTTGCCTGCCGGCAATAATCATCTTAACGGCGAGCAGGCGTTGTATTATGTCCGTTCGCGTTACTCTACCAGTGATTTTGACCGGGCAAGGCGCCAGCAAGAGATGATAATCGCGATAAAGAATAAAGCACTTTCGCTTGGGGTTTTATCCAATCCGTTGAAAATAAACGCCTTGCTGTCCAGCTTGAAAGGAAACATTAGAACTGATTTTCAGATCTGGGACATAAACGATATTCTGACCTTGGGTAACTCATTTAATCCGAAACAGCCGGTGAAAAGTTATGTGATTTCCACGGATAATCTGGTTTATGAAACTCACACCACCGGCGGCGAGTATATTCTTCTGCCCAAAGATGCCAATTACGCCGGGATTAAAAATCTTTTCAAGGGCATACTATTACAATAATCATCATGCCCGAGCTATCAATAATCATTGTCCATCACAAAACGCCGGAGCTTTTAAAGCTTTGTTTGAATTCAATAAAGAAAACCGTCAGTGATATTAATCATGAGGTGATAATCGTTGATTCCGTGACCTCCAGAAAAAGCGCCGAACTGGTGAAAGAGAAATTCCCTGAAGCGGTATTCCTGCCTTACAAAGAAAATCTGGGCTATTCACGCGGCGTAAATGCCGGGGTCCAAAAGGCAGCAGGTAAATACTTTTTGATATTGAATCCCGACATCATTCTCACGGAAAATGCGGCCGCAAAAATGCTTGATTACATGAAAAAACACCCTGACATCGGGATGCTCGGCCCCAAAATGCTCAATTTCAATGGCACGACGCAGAAAACCTATTTCAGCTTCTACAAACCGATAACGATAATTGCGAGACGAACGTTCCTCGGCAGATTCAGGCCATTTAAGAAAGCGCTGTATGCTTTTCTCATGGCGGATTCCGACACCGATAAAATACAGACGCCCGATTGGCTGATGGGCTCGGCAATTATGGTAAGCAAGCGGGCAATTGAGAAAGTGGGCGGCATGGACGAAAGGTTTTTTATGTACTTTGAAGACGTTGACTGGGCCCGCAGATTTTGGCACAATGATCTTAAGGTTGTGTATTTTCCTGAAGCGGTGATGTATCATTACCATCAGAGAGAGTCCAAATCCAAGTTGGGTCTTTTTGACCCGATATTTAATAAAAAAACGCGATGGCATATCAAGAGCGCAATAAAGTTTTTCTGGAAATACAAAAATTTGGCGAAAGTAAATCAATGATGAGGAATAAAATCTTAGTCCCCATTTTAATAATTATTTCGTTGGCCGTCGGATTTATCGGCGGTTCTTATTTTCAGCTCCACAAAATATCCGTACCGATAGTCGGAGATCTTATAAATAAAGAGGTTGGTCAGCCGAAAAACGTAGATTTTTCAACTTTCTGGACTGCTTGGAATTTGCTCCAGAGCAAATATGTGGACAAGAGCAAACTTAATACCGAGGACATGGTCTACGGGGCGATAGACGGGATGGTAAAGGCGGTTGGCGATCCCTACACGGTATTTTTTAAGCCCAAAGAAAGCAAGGAGTTTAGCGAGCAGATAAGCGGCTCTTTCAGCGGCATCGGGATTGAAATTGGGCTCCGGGACAATGTACTGACGGTGATTGCTCCCATAAAAAACACGCCCGCGGCGCGTGCTGGCCTTCTCGCCGGAGACAAAATTTTAAAAATCAATGATAAGTCAACGGAGGGTATGAAAATTGACGAAGCGGTAAGCTTGATCCGCGGACCAAAAGGAACGACCGTAAGATTGACTTATACAAGAGAAAAAATGCCAAGCCCGACAGAGATAACTATAACAAGAGACGTCATAAAAGTGCCCGCTGTGGATTGGAAAATGCTGAATGACAATACTGCTTATATTGAGATATCCATATTCAATGGGAATCTTGATTCGGAATTCCAAAAAACAGCGGATGAAATTGTGGCCTCCGGGGCGAATAGGATAATTTTGGACTTAAGGAACGATCCCGGCGGACTGCTTGATTCCGCCATAAACATAGCGGGTTATTTCCTGGACCCCAATAAGGTTGTCACCATAGAAAAATTCAGCGATGGAACCGAACAACCGTTTCAAACGGCGGCAAATGGAAAGTTAAAAAATTATCCTCTAGTTGTCCTTATAAATAAAGGGTCGGCTTCGGCTTCGGAAATTTTGGCGGGAGCTCTTAGGGACAATAGGGGAGTAACTGTTGTGGGAGAAACCAGCTTCGGAAAGGGCTCCGTTCAGGAACTGGCCGAACTGCCGCAAAAAGCATCTCTTAAAATTACAATAGCGAAATGGCTGACGCCAAGTGGCACATCCATTAACGAAAACGGAATAAAGCCCGATATTGAGGTCAAGATGACAGAGGAAGATACCAAGGCGGGGAAAGATCCGCAGCTCGACAAAGCTAGAGAATTAATTAGAAATTTATAGCTTTGTCGAAATTCCTAATTTCTAATTCCTAATTTCTAATGAAAACCGAATACCCAATTCCCAATTTTGAAATTGGACATTAAACATTTTATTAGAAATTAGATATTAGAAATTGGAAATTAAGAATAAAACAAGAAGTAAAAGTTGGCTAATTTCGGAAACCTAAAGTAACCATGAGGGTAATATTTTTGCAAAATATAAAAGGGGTCGCCCAGATAGGGGATATTAAAAATGTCAGTGATGGATATGCGCGCAATTTTTTGCTTCCCAAAAATTTTGCAAAGCCAGCAACGGCCGAGGCCGAAAAACGAGCGGAAATCCTGAAGAAAAGACGCGAGTCGGAGAACCTCACCAGTAAGGAAGGCGCCATTGAGGTTGCCAAAACCCTGGAAGGGGTTGTCATTGAACTGACCGAGGATGCCAACGAGGAGGGCCATCTTTACGGCTCCGTGAATGCGAAAATGATAGCCAAAGAACTGGCCAAGAATAAAATTAAAATTAAAGAGGATTCAATTAATCTGCCCGAACCGATAAAAACGATAGGGGAGCATGAGGTGGAAATAGAACTTCATCCGGAAGTTAAAACCAAAATAAAAGTAAAAGTTTCTCCGGTGGCCAAATGAAAATCTCCCCAAGCGGGGAGATTTTCATTTAGGACCAATTTTACTTATACGACTACGACGCTCACTATTTTCACTATTCTGCGATTGCCGTCGTAGCCAGTTTTTTTATGAGTTGAAAACTTGACCTTGCCGCTTTTAACTGCATAAATAGTATCATCCTTGCCCATTTTAACCCCCTCGCCTGCCATGAACTTGCTCCCGCGCTGGCGGATTATAATATTCCCGGAAATTGCGATCTGCCCGTCAGAAAGCTTCACGCCTAAGCGTTTGGCTTCGGAATCACGGCCTAATTTAGTTGTAGCTTTGGCTTTTGTATGTGCCAATTTTGTTAGCGAGCGTAGCGAGCTTTACAAAATTGAGCATCCCGCCCCAATTTTGCCACGCTACAATTCTTCTGTTAATATTACTAAAAAAACTAAAAGTAAAATCGCGCGGGACAGTGCCCGAATAGGGCTTTCCGCAGGAAATGTCTCGCCATCCCCAACCCCGCAAAATTGGGGCTGGGATGCCATCATTATTTATGTTATCAAAATTCTTTCAATTAATCAAGTCCTATCAATCAGACATTGTTCTATGCGTTGTCATCATTTTAATTTCGGTCATTAGTTTTAACCTTGGCAAAATCTCCTCTCTGAATGGCACAAAAACACCTGTTAAAATAACCGGCGGAGAAAGCGTGGAGAACCCAAAATCTCAACTACAAACTACAAACTACTCACTACCAACTAATCCGCAGGTTGTTGCCTCAAAAAACAGCAAAGGGAAGCTCTATCATTTTACTTGGTGCTCGGGGGCGTCTCAAATAGCCGAGAAAAATAAAATAACCTTCGTCAACGAGGCCGCGGCCATCGCCGCCGGCTACACTCTTGCGGGAAATTGCCAGAAATAGTAAAGGGGAACCCATGTATTACCCAAACCGAAAGAACCTGTTGGCTTGATGGCGAGGAATGTTCCTACGGGAAACCAGAGGGTCAGTTTTTGAAACGGCCAAGAACATTTTGTAGACCAACGGGTTGCTCAAAATTGGGTGATAATTTAGAGGAAATAGACGACTTAGTGAGCATAGCTTTGCGTGAGAGCACAATTGAAGAAGAGCTTTCCGAAAAAGTAGAGAAAGCTACTACTAAAGTATCCGGCGAATTAAGAGCTCTGGCAGACCAGGCGGAAGATAGCCAGGTAAAAGAAGTTCTCAAGCTGGTTGCAGAATTGATAGAAAAAGAAGGGGGTGGCCTAGAAGACAGAGAAATTGTTTTGCTGGAAGATTTGAAACTTGATGAATAACGGCTAAAAGCCGTTTTTTATTTGATTCATCCAATATTCATTTTCCCAAGCCCATAAATCCTTACACGCCAGGAAGGCACGGATATCTTTGTCAAAATCGGAGAGTTCTCTAAGCTCTACCTCGCCAAGTAAGTCGCCCCAGACGTGCGGGCAGGTTGTGCTTAGCTTGCCCTTGTCGGCGCGAATTTTTATATTCCCGCCTTTTTCCCGCATTTTGGCGCCGCAGCCGCGGATGCAGTACCTCACCTGGTCCAGGCGCAAAATCCAGCGCTTAAGCGACGGCATAGACGGATTCTCCCTTAGCGCCTCAATATAAGCCGAGGTCTGGATGCCGAAATCCCGGTAAATCGCCTGGGATGTTTTTATATCCAGCACTCCCAATTGGCCGTTCAGTTCCGCCAGACAATCCAGCGTGCCTGCATAGTGATGTTTTTTACTTATCACGCGGGTCTCAATCTGGTGGGGGATTATCTCGTTTTGTTTTCTAAAATCCAGAAACGCCGATACTACCGGCTTAACGGTGTCGGGAATCTCGGGCGTCTCTCCTTTTAAAATCGCTTCCACGGTTTCATGTATTAGCGTGCCCTCCTCGGCCGATTTGTTTTTTATGGCATCAGCGGCGGCAAAATTCGTCTGGTCGGCGTAAAATTTATAAAGGGCCGGCTTGGCCTTGATTGATACGATAGAGGTTACGCGGGGATACCATACGCCATCTATTTCATACCCGTTCGCATCCATGAAATTTTTCAGATTGGAATAATACATAATCAGAATTTTACACGGGAAACTTATCTTTATCAAACTGCCATAAAACAAAAAACCCGATAAGTTCTCGGGTTGCAATATCAGTAAAGCCTGTTTTTGAATTCCTGCAGCTGCTTCTCCCACTGTCCGAACAATCCCGGCTGGTCTGATTCAACGACAAAATAGTTGTGCCCAGCCAGCGTCGGGTCAGGGGAAAAAGGCGAAATATTGGAGTTTGCAAGCTTAGAAACGAGCTCATTGTGCCCGTGCCGCCACTCTTCAAACAAATGGCTGATTGACCTCACTCCTCCTAGGCCGATGCTGTTCCAATTTATGATTGGATATGAATCCAAGGTCATTTCTTTAAGCAGGGGGTGCGCATCAGGAAAATAGCTTGCAATTGCTATAACAAGTTTGTTGATTGTCGGACGATGGCATGCTCCGCCGATGCAATTGCCCCCAACATGAGGTACAGCAACAATGCCCCTTTCTCTTTCGCTGACCGAAAGTCTAAGACGTACGGCAAGATAAGGGTTTTTTTCCGTTCTTTTCCAATCCCAGCAATCAGAGACAAAGACCTCTTGGCCCTTCTGATTGGAATGGCCGTCTAGATATACCATGGCGTTGTGCGGCGGAATTACACCGGGTTTAAAGGTAAAACCAACCTTTCCGAGCGCTTTTAGCAGGCCCTCGTCTAACTTGTATGTCCCGACATCCTCTGTTTCAAATTCTCGCCTGTCTCCTTTCACTGTTAAACTCCTTGAGGCAGCCGCTTTTTCTATTAGTTCTGGTATTTGGAGAAAGGAATCTACCGTTAAAAGAGCAGGTGTCGGCATGGGCAACTCCTTGTTGTAAATGATTCTGCCAGGATGATAGCGCTAGGTTATTATTAAGTCAATATCCCTTTTGTTTTGCCGGACTGGCCTGCCCGGGCAGGGGATTGAGGAGTGAAGACGACGAAATGCTGAAGCCAGCAGGATGAATGCATTGATTTTTGCGGCAAAAAGTGGGATGATTGGAGCGATTAATAATGCCAAAATTTATAGAACTCAAAATTAAGGGCTCAGCCAAAATTTATCAAGAAGTGGCTAATATACTTTGTAATTACAAAAATAAGCCCCGGGGGTCTGTTTTGTTTCTTGCTGAGGGCAGCTTGAGAAAACCCGTTATCGTCTTACGCTACCCAGGGCGAAAACTAAGAAAAAGAGTTTTGCGAGTAACTAAAACGAATTCTGCTCTCTGGGCTAACTTATATGATTTTGAGGTAGTGATTTACCAAAATGGAAAACAAATTCCAAGCGCCAACTTTACATTTCAGGAACTCATGAAAGATTTTTATGAAAATAAGAAGGGGAGCAAAAAATTTTGGACCATACTTGAAGAACTTTTCAAAGACAACACGATTTCGAAAGTTCCACCAAAACTTCCCGGGATTGATTCGGGGTTATTGCTTTTGGTATTGAAGTGGATTTGGATTCAAGAAGATTTCAACTATCGATTTGGATGGAAAGAGGTTAATTCGCCCGTGCCCTACGTGTTAGAAACGAGAACGGGCAGTCGAACTTCTAAGGGTGCGGGACGGGCGAAGTTCTTTGCGGCGCTCACATTGCTTCATAGTGGCGACTTTACGTTTGAGCAGGTAAAGAAGATCATCCCTTTATATTAGGGTGGGAATTTGAGCTGTCTCGTTTCTTTTTTGCTTGCGCAGCTTTAGTTTATATTCTTCTCTAATTGTCCCGGTTTTTAGCCTATCTGCAATCAGCTTATGGTATTTTTCATCTATTTCTGCAGATATGTATTGCCTGCCAAGCGATTTGCATAAATCTAATTCTGCTCCGCTTCCTCCAAAAAGGATCAGTACAATGTCTTTTGGTTTTGTGCAGGACTTAATCAGTGTCTCGGTTAGCTTTTGAGGTATTTGGCATACATGGAATGTTTTCTCTTTACTTACATTTTTTACCAAATCGAAATAAAGCCACGAATAGGGCATTCTTCCTTTTGAGCCGTTTGCAAGGTTTTGAAGTATTCTTTTGTCCGTGGGATTTTTGTAGGGAAGGGCGATTTGGTCTTTGTAAAATTTATTATTTTTGCTTTTGCGGGCGTGTAAGATAGACCTGTGGGCGGTGGTGAAGCGTCTGGGCGTGTGGCCAACATTCGTATTATAGGCCCATACATATTCAGAAATTTCGGGGTAAATTTCGTCTAGATATTTAACTCTTAAATGTGCGTTTTGTTTTGGGTAGTTCATCATAAATAGATTGCCGTCTTCTTTGAGTACTCTCATTGACTCTTTAGCAAGCTGGCCGTACCAATCAATATATTCATTGAAATTTTTAGTATAGGTCTTGTTGCCATATTTTATGCCCACATTATAATCGGGGTCGCCAAAAATCATATCAATACTATTGTCGGGTAAATCTTTTAGTAAATCCATGACATCGCCTAGGAATACACGATTAAGATGCTTCTCAAGACTTCTTTCTTGATGAACGACTGGTTCCTCATCTATTTTGTAGTCAACGAATTTGAAATCTTCTTGGGCGAATTCATTAACGGTTCTAATAACATCAAGTACTATTCCTTGAATAGAAATATCACGTCCGTTTCGGAAAATCATCGGCTCTATGTTTTTGTTAGCCGGTTGTAAGCGGATATACCCCCGCTCTTTATAGAACTTCTTTAGCGTTGCTTCGTGATTATCTATTAACGCAACTACTTTCTGTCCATTCTCGGCGGTTTCTTGGTGTTTCACCAAAACAATGTCGCCATCATTAATATTTTCGTCAACCATGCTATTTCCAACAACGCGAAGAGCATAAATTTCCGACGATGAAGGAATTTTACTTTTCGGAACGGCAATACTCTCCCTTTCTTCTTCAAAAATATGGATTGGCTCGCCGGCAGCTATGGTGCCGAGCAGGGGTATGTGTACAAGTTTAGTTGGAGCGCCCACCATCCTAATTCCTCGCGCTCGGCCGGGATCTTTTTCCACGTATCCCTTATTCTGTAATGTGGTTAGGTGTTCATGGGCCGTTGAGGGAGAGATATGAAATCGCCGCGCAACTTCTCGTTCCGATGGTGCCACCCCCTTTTTAGATATCGCTCTTGCGACAAAATCCTTTATTTGTTTTTGACGAAGTGTAAGCATAAGAATAGTATAACATATGTAGCCGAGCAAAACCCGAGCAGTTATCCACAGTTGACTTAGATTAGTCGTATTGGTATTATTGGGTTTAAACAAGCTTTATATCTTATGGCCAATAAACAACATGGAACAAAAATTGAAGTCGGCTTCCCAGATAAACTAGAATTGCAAATGGTACAAGCAAACGAACTTCGCCACTATGAACTTTTTCAGTGGCTTGTTTCGTTGCTTTCGTCAATTCTGGAACCAATCAATTCAGCAATAATTCGTGAGGCGTGCGGCCCTATTGGTATTCCTATTGACTGTTTATCTTGAAGGCTTCTAACTCTTTCGTCTAAATTGTTGCCCCACATTCTTTTATTCCAGCGCTTCCTTTTGGCCTCCTGTTTCCCATATATAACCCAAGGAATAATATGAGTATATATTGTGGGAAAATAACGAGAAATATCCGTTGTTAGCTCATAAGTATATCCCTGAGACCGCATAAAACGAATTTTATTAAACTCAGGCCAGTTGCCCCAAAGTTTATCATCTAAGAAAATTGAATATTTAGAAGATTTTAAAATTTTTAAAATAGATTTTTTACTTCTAGAAATTAGCTTGAGTAATAAAATGAAATGAAAAGGATTTGGAATACTGAAGTTTCTTCTTGAAAACTCCTTTCTTGGTGCAGAGTAATGAAAGCAATGAGAGGTTTTATGTTTCTTTAAAAAATCTTCTGAAAGGAGAGAAATGTTATTATCGAGTAACTGAAATTTATTACTCAGATCAGATCGAGCGTTGTAAAAGGAGGGGGTAATTCCTCCGGGAAATAGCTTAATAAAAGTTTTTCGGGGCCCAATTCCATTTCCATGATTTTAATCAACTCTACGCTCTTACTATAATTTTACAATATCCCAAGTAAAGTAGGGGAGTGCCCATCCAATTTATAGCCCTTCGGCGAAATCGGGAAGGGTGGGTTAGATAAAAAACCCTTCGGCAAGCTCAGGGCAAGCAAAAAATAATTACTAGGGCAGGAAAAAATAAATCCCTCTCGCAACAAGCTGCGTAGTATCAATAATCACTATTGATACTCCTGCCAAGCAGCAGGGGGATTTATCTCTTTTAGCGGTGAATAGCCCCGCCAGCGGTGGGGAAATAGAGGGTTTTTGAAATGCTTACCACGTCGCACATTGTAGATTAAACGACATGATTGGCCTAAAAACCGTTTATTTGCTCAAGAACGGCAATAAGCCCTTTAATATGGCCGCAACGGCCTGTATGACAATAAGGAAGAGGTTGATGGCTAAAACCGCTATTGCTTTTAAGCTACCCGGAATATCGCTAAAAGAGAGGTTTTTGGTATCTAGAAGATTAAAACTAGGAAGGTTTGGGACTGTAGTGCTGATGCCGGTGTTTTGAGCCGCGTTTTTCAGCGCATCATTCTTAAAAAAGTCAAACGGATTGATGAGTGAGGGCACGGAGGTATCCGGGGTTCCGGAAGTATAAGCAAAAGTACCGGACGCGGTTAAAACAAAAATAAAAACCGGGAGTCCGACAAGAAGTATGAAAATTAATTTGCTCTTCATAAACCACCTCCTATTCCCTATCTCCAATCATTTTAATTACACCATATACTACAAAACGTGTCAAAAAGTTATCCACACCCCAGCTGACCTCCAAGAGGTCAAAATTTCTAATGTCTAATTCCTAATTTCTAAAAATAATTTTTGACATTAAGCATTTGAAATTTATTAGAAATTAGAAATTGGTAATTAGAAATTGCGCTGCAAGTGCCACTCCCCTACTCCATGCCTACTCCATGCGTTTATAGATAATTGAGCGGATTCAAAGTTCCCTCAAAATAATTGAAATATAGCTGGCCGTTTTTTTCATTAATGTAGGTGAAGAAGTCATCGTAGATGCTTAGGTGCAAGTGAGAACCGGTGGAGTTGCCCGTAGAGCCCTCGTAGCCGATTATTGAACCGGTAGAAACGGGCGTTCCATTGGCTAAAGCCGCCGGTGCGCGCATATGGGCGTACAAACTGACCAGATTGCCGAGCGACGGGTGTCTGATTGCTATCCAATTCCCCCACCCGTTGTTCATGCCGCTTGCCAGCACAATCCCATCGGCGACCGCACCGATGGGCGTCCCATATCCGGCCGCTATGTCAATACCGTTATGCGGCGCCCCGCCGTATGCTCCCCTTTTGGCATAAGCGGTCATGCCGTAACTTTGTGTCAGGTAAAAATCCCCGCTTTCATAAGGCCAATTGATTATTTTAACGCCCCTCGGCGGTATCGAATCGGCCGTTACATGGACTATGAACGCCCCGCTTTTCAGCGCCTGGCTTTCAAGGTTTTTTAATTCGGCGAAGAATTGTGCCTGTTTCTTTTCGACGTCGCTCAATAATTTTTGGTATTGCGCTTCCTGCCCGCGCGTTTGGGCGAGAAGCTGGTTTTTATTTGCCTTACTTCCGCTTAATGAGGCCCTTTGGTCATTCTGTTTTTTATTAAGCGCCTCCAGTTCCGCTTTCTTCTGCTCCAACCGGTTCTTGCTTTCTTCCAAACTCGCCTTTTCGTCTTTTAATTCGGTAATGAGGCCGAGAAGTTTAGTGTTCAAGTTCTGTTCCTGCTGAGCCTGCCCCATAAAATCGGACAGGCGCGGGGTTTTCAAAAGCACGGCCAATAAACTTAAGCGGTCGCGTTCGTATAAAAGGGAGAGCAACTCCCCTACCGCCTGCTTTTGTTTATCAATTTTCCCCTGTTTGTCAAAAATCTGCCCTTCCATGTCAATAATTTCTAATTTCGCCGAGCTGATTTGCCGGTCGGTTATGGCGATGCGCGTTTGGAGCTGAAGGATCTGATTGTTTAAAATATCTATCTGGCGCTTCAGCGTATTCGCCTCTTTCTGTTTCTGGGCAATATTATTCTTGTATTGCTCTGCCTGTTTGGTCAGCTCTTCTATCTGTTTGCGCAGGTTAAGGATCTGCTGATTGATGTCATCGGCTCTGGCTGGGCCAATAGAAAATAGAAGGCAGGAAATAGAAAATAGAAAAACCGCTATCGCTTGACTTGTTTTAAATTGTCGGCTATGTTCTAGAGGCATTATCCAGCATTTTAACAAGGGGAGGAATATGAGAAACTCTCTAACGAGAGCTCTGGCAGTGGAGACAGTTACTTTTGAAGTTCGGACAGATGGAAACCTTTCTCTCTTATCCAAGGAATGGGAATATTCTCAAGAAGACGGTCGTTTAGGGCTTGGATTTCTCCAGGGAGTTCTATGTGAATTTGAAGATAAATTTGGTTTAAAAGTAATCAGCTGGGAGGTTCAGGATCACCCCTCCTTAAAATTAGTGCAAATTCTCGTTAATCACGAGCTGAAAGAAAAAGCCAAAGTTGCCCATCCGCACGAACTTGAACCGGATATCAGGCTATAACAACTCAATCGCTCTTGTGACCCTTTCAAGGGTCTTTTCTTTTCCTAAAATTTCGGCAATATCAACGGGGTCAGGCGATGCCTTAAGCCCCGTAAGGGCGACTCTAAACGGCCAATAGGCCAATCCCCTGTCGCCGAGCTTAGCGCCCAAAGAATCCAGTTCCTGCCTTAGCACGTCCTTATTCTCCGTTCCCTTTTCTTCAATTATTTTCGCGACCTCTGAAAGGGATTTTTTTATTTCTTCAAGCCCCTTATTTTTCCAGACCAGTAATCCCCTGTCGTATTCCGGTTCTTTGAAAAAGTAATCAAATTCGGAGATATCGGAAAGTTTTTTAATTCTTTCTCTGGCAAGCGGCATAACTCTAATTAATTCTTCTTTTGAAAATTGGGAATCGCCCGGCCTTCGTAGCCGAAGTTGCTTCGGCGGAGTAGGCGAAATTGGAAATTGCGCTTGAATTTCCATTATCTTTTCCGCCAACTCCTCATTGTTCAAACGCTTGATATATTCCCCGTTCATCCAATCCAGTTTCTTCATATCAAATACCGCTCCCGCTTTGTGGACCTTAAGAAGGTCAAAAGCATCAACCAATTCTTTCATTGTAACGATTTCCCTGCCGTCAGGCATGGTAAAACTTAAAAGGCAAATAAAATTAGCCAGTGCCTCCGGCAGATATCCCATTTTTCTATATTCATCCAAAGACGCGGCGCCGTTGCGCTTGGAAAGTTTTGACTTGTCGGTTCCCAAAAGAAGAGGCAGATGGGCATACGCGGGCATTTCAAAACCAAGCGCTTCTTGTATTAAGATCTGCCTCGGAGTGTTTGCGATGTGCTCTTCGCCTCTTATCACATGAGATATTTCCATTTCATAATCATCAACTGTTGCGGCAAAATTATATAAAGGCGTTTCAATATCTTTGGCTATGCTGAAATCCCCAAGCAGCCGCTCTTCAAATTCTATTTCACCCCTGATCAAATCTTGGAACTTGATTTTTCTGCCGGAATTTTCGTCAACCGCCAATCTGATTATTCCCTCTTCCCCGTTTTGCTTTTTGCTTCCTGTTTTATATTCGCACACATGTCTCGGAATGGACTTATTGGCTAGCTGTTCCTGTCTTTCTTTTTCCAGTTCTTCTTCCGAGTGATAGCACCAAAAGGCTTTGCCTTCATCAAGAAGTTTCTGAATATACTTGGAATAGATCGGCGTCCTGTCGCTTTGCCTGTAAAATTCGTCCCAATCCATTCCCATCCACTTGAATCCCGCCAGCAGATTTTCTTCGTATTCTTTTTTTGACCTTTCTTTATCGGTATCCTCTATGCGCAATATGAATTTCCCGCCCTCGTGCCGGGCAAAAAGCCAATTAAAAAGCGCCGTGCGGGCGGAACCGATGTGCGCATATCCGGTTGGAGAGGGTGCCATTCGTACCCTGATTTCTTTTTGCGTTTTCGGAGTGGTCATATAGTCAAGTATAGCAAAATCCGCGATTTTCTACTATTATGAAATCGTACTATGGCTCTGGCGACTAAAAAAGAGGCCTCCTGTTCCGGTAAGAAAACCGGTCATAATTTCCCCGTAGTGGGAGGTAAGTGCACGCAATGCGGCGTTGGCCAGGATGAATTAAGCAAGCAATTCCAGAAAATTGAATACTTCGTAAAAAAACCGGAGAAGGGCATTCACACCGAGACGCACGCCCTTGCCAAAGAAATATCCGAATTTTGCGGTGAACCAAAGAAATTTGCGATGTATCTCGGCATAATCAAAAATATCGGTCTACATCGTGCATACAGGATTTTTGCTGAATTGAGGCAGGCCAAAGAAGTAGAGACGCCCGGGAAGCTCTTCTTATACTTGTCATCATATAGAAAGCCGGGTCAAAAACCGGTCAAAAAGAAAAAAAGAACAAAAAAGCGACGTGGAAATAGTAAAAGAGCCAAACAAAATATTGCGAAATAAACTGAGGGAGGTAAAAGAAATCACGCCCGAGATTAAGGTGCTAATTTCTGATATGAGAAAAATGATGATTGAAGCGCGAGGTGTAGGTCTGGCGGCGAATCAGGTTGGGCAAGATTTGCAGCTCTTTGTAATAGATAAAAAGCTGGCGGAAGAAAACGGCGTTCCCGACGCGTATATAAATCCGGAAATCACCGAATGTTCAAAAGACAAAGGTGAAATGGAAGAAGGATGCTTGAGCTTGCCGGACTACTGGCGGCAGATAAAGAGATCTAAAAAGATAAAAATTAAAGCGCTGGACGAGAACGGCAAAAAGATAAAAATAAAAGCCCGCGGACTTTTGGCACGGGTCTTTCAGCATGAATACGACCACCTGCAGGGGGTCTTAATAAAAGACCGCCTTAAGAATGCGTCTTGATAAGTGTTGACACTTACGAGCATATGCTTGTAAGTGTCAACACCAGTTTTCTTGATTATAAAAATTGTGGCTAGAGCAGACTCAAAAATCATATTTTTCGGAACTTCGGAATTTGCTATTCCGGCTCTTAGCGCGCTCAAAAATGAGGGTTATGAAATCGTAGCCGTGATTACAAACCCGGATGAGCCGGTAGGCAGAAAAAAAGTCCTCACTCCCCCGCCGGTAAAAATAGCGGCTGAAAAATACGGAATAAAAATTCTGCAGCCCGAAAAATTACGGAATAATCCTGAATTGGCTGAACAATTAAAAAATTTACTAAACGCTAAACGCTCAACGCTAAACGCTAGCATCGGTATCGTCGCCGCCTACGGCAAAATCATCCCAGTAGAAATTATTAATTTGCCGCGCCTTGGCATTCTTAACATCCACCCCTCGCTTCTACCGAAATACCGCGGGCCGACCCCGATTCAGACAACTATTTTAAACGGTGAGAAAGAAACCGGCGTTACAATCATAAAAATAGACGAGGAGGTAGATCACGGACCCATACTAGAAAGTAGAAAATGGAAAATAGAAAGTAGAATAAAATTTGAGGAATTGAGCAACGAATTGGCGAAATTTGGAGCGGAATTGTTGATAAAAATCCTGCCTGATTATCTGGCCGGCAAAATTATGCCCCAGTCGCAGGACCGCTCGCAGGCAACTTTTACCAAAAAATTCACGCGAGATGACGCTAAAATCAACTGGAGTAAAACCGCTGGAGAAATTGACCGCCAAATCCGGGCTCTTAACCCCGAACCGGGTGTTTGGACCACATGGAACGGTAAAATACTTAAAATTTTGGAAGCCGAGGCTATAAGTGAGGGGGGGAAACAAAATGGCCAAGTTTTCCAAGACGAAAACAAAACTACGGTCGGAACGGTTGAAGGTTTAATCATCTTAAAAACAATTCAGCTTGAGGGCAAAAAGGCAATGTCGGCAGAGGATTTCGTCAAGGGCAACCGTGATTTTATCGGTTCCATCTTAGAATAGCCCGAAAACATATCATTCTGATGCGACCGCATCAGAATGATATGTTTTAGAAAAAGTACAAAAAATGTTAATATTTGACTAATGGGCGAAGAGATCCTAAAAGTAGAAAAACTGACGGTTGAATTTTACGGCCAGAAAGTGGTTGAAGATGTTAATTTCTCCCTCAAAAAGGGTGAGGTTTTGGCTGTGGTGGGACCAAATGGTTCGGGGAAAAGCGTATTGTTCAGGGCATTATTGGGCCTTGTCCCCTACACCGGCAAAGTTACTTGGCAGAAGGGAGTAAAGATCGGCTATGTCCCCCAAAAGCTAGCCGTTGAAAAAGATTTCCCGCTAACCGCGGGCGAATTTATGACGCTTAGGAGAGTAAAGCCCAAGCAAGAAATAGAAAAGTCGCTGGAAGATGTCGGGCTCCACAAGAAAAACAAGGGATATGGATGGCTATTAGACAAAAAATTGGGGCAGCTTTCCAGCGGGCAATTACAGAGGTTGCTTATCGCTAATTCGCTGACCGGCAAGCCGGATGTCCTGCTCTTTGATGAACCGACCAGCGGCATTGATATCGCGGGCGAAGAAACTATTTATGAACTCTTCCGCAAGCTTCAGGCCAGCACCGAACTTACGGTAATCCTCATTTCTCATGATCTAAACGCCATTCATGATTTTTCCGACAATGTGCTGGGCTTAAACAGAAAACAAATTTGCTTTGGACGGCCGCATGAAGTATTGGACCACCGGCTCTTGCACCATCTTTATGGAGAGGAGATGGAACATCATCACCCCGGTCACGATCTTTCAGCATTATGACCTATTTTCAAATTATTTCCGCGATATTTATAGGACTTGCCGCCGGTTACGTAGGGTCTTTTATGGTTTTGAGGCGCATGGCGCTGGTAGGCGATGCACTTTCCCACGTTGCCTTGCCGGGGTTAGCTATTGCGATCCTTCTCAATATAAACCCTTTTGTCGGGGCATTCGCCACCCTGTTCATAGGCATAGTATTCGTATGGCTGATTGAAAACAGAACGGAATTATCAACCGAATCGTTAATTGGCCTTATTTTTACCGTCTCTCTGGCAATAGGTTTTTTAATTACACCCCAAAGCGAACTCCTAGAGGCGCTATTCGGCGATATTTCAAAAATATCTGCGGTTGATGCTTATTTAGCCGTTATCTTCTCAATTATCCTCGTCCTGGCAATGCGCAGCATTTCAAAGGGCTTCATATTAAGCACAATATCTCCTGACCTTGCCAGAGCTTCCGGCGTTAAAGTGGCCAAATTAAATTTTATCTTTTTATTGCTGGTAGCTATTGCCGTCGCCTTGGGTATAAAGGCTGTCGGCTCTCTTTTGATGGGAGCTTTAGTTATTATTCCCGCCATAACTTCAAGAAATGTTACTTCCAGTTTGCGCGGCTATACCGTTGCAAGCGCGCTCATCGGCCTGATAAGCCTGCTCGGCGGCATGGCTATCGCCGGCAGGTTTCATCTTTCTCCCGGCCCGATTGTAATCCTTGCCAGCTCCGCCATCTTTCTAGTCTCATTACTCTTCACCAAAAGATAGTCGCTCGTCCCTCTTATTTCCGCTCCCTGTTCTCGCCCCCACACCTATGCATAGGTGTGGAGGCCAGCCACCAAGACGCAAAAAGTAATGGGGGCTTCGCACTGCTTTTTTATCCCACTATTTCGCAATTGCGAAATAGTGGGATAAGCAGCCAAAAATAAAAAACGCCGCGGGGACGGAAGTTGTATTAAAAATAGAAAGCCCCGCACAGATGAAGCAAATACGTTGCTTTTCTGTGTCGGGGCTGCCGACTAGTACCTCAGAAACAAAACCAAGCCGATGATAGCCGCGCTGACAACCGCGCTCAATCCGAGGCAGATCATCAGCATTTTGTCGCGCCGGAAGAATCCCTGCAAGCTGAACGCCACCTGAATGAAGAAGTAGATGACAAACATCTCTAGAGACAGTCCCTCGACGTTACGTGTTTTGACAATCTGGCAAAGCTGCGGAAGCATGGCCCCCACGTTTACCAGGCCCGCCGTCCAGACAATGCCGTCCCAGCGGATTTTCTTGGCAATCTGCTCTCGTGTCAAGGCACACCTCCTGTGCTTAAAAGAGCCTTACTACATAATGCTATTATACCATAATTTTGTAATATAAGTCAAATTCGGCCGCGCGGTTGCAAAAAGACGCAAAAACAGATAAAATTCTGATGATGTCATTGTCTGTCAACGAACTGAAGCCGAAAACTTTTTTTATTTTTGAGGGCCAGCCATGGGTCGTTTTAGAAGCACACCACCTTAAAATGCAACAGCGCCGGCCGGTAGTACAAACAAGGATAAAGAACTTGCTTAACGGAAAGATAGTGGAAAGAAATTTTGCCCAGTCGGATGTTTTTGAAGAAGCAGATATTAAACGTGACGAGGTAAAATTCCTTTACAATCACCGCGACGAATATTGGTTCAGTAAAAAAGATGACCCCTCAAAACGCTTTTTATTAGACGAGGAAATCCTCGGCGATACCACAAAATACCTCAAAAATAATTTGATTGTAGGAGCGATTCTATTCAACGACCAGATAATCAATATAGAACTGCCGGTTAAAATGGATTTTAAAGTCATAGAAGCTCCACCGGCGATACGCGGCGATACCGCCCAGGGCGGCGTTAAACAAGTCGTGATTGAAACCGGGGCAACCGTAAATACTCCCCTTTTCGTTGAGGAAAGAGATACAATCAGAATTAATACGGAGACTGGTCAGTATGTGGAAAGGGTCAGCAAGGGTTAAAACAAACTTCACCCCTACGCGCATCTCCTTGTTTCTTTTTCAATATACTGTAATATTGAAGTAGAAAAATGGGCAAAAATAAATATGGGGAAAATTAAACCTAAAAGTATACCTGCGCAGGAGTTATATCGACTCCTAGATGAATTTTACTCTATTGTTACTCTCTTAGAATCAAAAGAGGAAGTCAAGAATTTTTTTAAAGATCTACTTTCAACCAGCGAGACGGTTATGATTGCAAGAAGGATTCAGATAGCCAAGCTCTTAATGGCGGGCAGCAGTTATGAGACCATTAAGTCAGAAATCGGTGCCGGATTTGCAACTATTGGGAACGTACAAAGGTGGCTGGACGCCGGCTTTGGAGGTTATATTAAGGCCCTGGAAAACTTAAATAAAAAACTGGGGCAAAAGGAAATTGAATATGCAAAGTCAGGGTTCGGTCAAATCAAAAAGAAATACCCCGCCTACTTCGCAATTTCCACCGCCTTTAAACAACTATCTCAGTGGGCCGAAGAAAGAGAGAAAAGAAAAAAGAAGAAAAATTTTTAGAAGGAAGTTATTTTGCGCAATACTTCAATATTTCAGTATATTGAAGTAGGAATAATCTTTTTGATTTCTTCTATGAGATGACCTTCCGTTAAAAATCTACGGGAGTTGCTTCTCTTTCCTTCTTTTAAAAAACATGAAAACTACAAGCGGAGCCAGCGCCCACCAAAACTGGGCGTTTTGCGTGCCGAAAAATTTAACAACCCAGACGGGTAAACCTCCGCCAATCTCCGAGGGGAAGTACGACACAATTAAGCTCGCCAAGAACCCAATTTCCAAAACAGCAATCAAAGCTATCGGGAAAAAAGAGGTTTCCCGCAAAGTCAGGGAGTGTTTTAGAACAGACCGATTAAGAATCACCAAACTGATAATAAAAAATATTAAAAACAGTCCAATATGCAGCCAAAATTCCGGCTTACCCTTTATGGTTTCGCGCAATTTATCAAAATAAATAAAATGCGATTCCAAAAAAGAGGCAATATAAAGACAGATCAGTGAAAGCAAAATCCGCGACCTCCCCAAGCTTAAACCAATCAAAAAAATCACAAAGACAAAAAACAGGGCAACCAGCCAGCCATAATTAAATTTTGGGAGGCCGGCGTCGCCAAAAAGTTTCTGTACGTATTGGGCAAAATCAACTAAGTACCCTAAAAGTTGAGATATAAAAACATTCATCCCGTTAATAATTATACCAAACAAAACAAAAAACGAGTATTTCTACCCGTTTGCCAAGGAGTTAACCGGTTAACCCCAGTTTCTGTTCGTCAATTTCCCGCTGGCACTTTATACAAAAAGGTGCCCAAGGAGAAGCCGCGAGTCTCTTTAAGCCTATTTCTCTTTCGCATTTCTCGCATATTCCATAAGAATCCGGGTCTGTTTCAATTAACCTTACTGCCCTTTGCAGGCTAGAAACCAACTCCGTGCATCGTTCAAACAGCCGCACATTAACTTCCTCATCAACCATTGATACGGCGGGGAGAGGATCGCTCCCCTTCCGACCAAACAGAGAAATGCTTATTTTTTCTATCTCTCGCAGGTGGTCCTTTATCTGCCCCTCCCACTTCTCGCATTCAGACAATTTCCGGGTAAGGGCTAGCAGCTGATTTTCCAAGAAATTATGTTCCCATCTCGTGCTGAGAGGAATGCTTTTCATAGAACCCCCTATTTTCAAACAACAGCTTTATTCTAGCAAAAGCCGATTTTTTGTCAATCTTTTATTTCCCTTGCCAATTCCTCCGTTATTTTCCTAGCCTTGCCGCTTAATTTCCTCGGAATTTTAATTTTTACCCTGACAACTTGGTCGCCTTTATGCAGACCATGAATGCCAAGGCCTCGTAACCGCAACTCGTCTCCATCCTGCGTCCCTGCCGGTATTTCCATTTCCTTTTCTCCGTCAAGTGTCGGCACACCGGTCCGCGCGCCTAAAAGCGCGTCGGTTAATTTAACCGGTAACTCGTAGACCACATCGTTCCCCTGCCGCTTAAAAATTTTGTCCGGTTCCACACTGATTTGGACATACAAATCCCCCGCCTGCGCTCCGCGAAAACCGGCCTGCCCTTTATTCCTTACTATTATTGAATCACCGTCCTTTACGCCCGCCGGAATATTTATCTCAAAAATTTCCTTACCCCGTTTTCTACCTTCCCCTTTGCACGCGGAGCAATTATTTCTTGGTACCTTGCCGGTGCCTAAGCAAACAGAGCAGGCATATATCCTGGTAAAATTGCCAAAGAAAGAACCCATTGTCTCGGTTATCTCCCCCTTGCCTTGGCACACCGAGCAATCTATTAATCCGCCGGTCGGTGGATTAGCGCCCGAGCCCCTGCACTCCTCGCATACAATATTTTTTGACAACTCCACCCGCTTAACCGCGCCACGGGCGATATCACGGAGGGTAACTTTCAGGTTAATCCTTATATCTTCGCCATTAGCCGATTCCCGGCTTGTTTGTTCCCTATCCCTGCGCCGGCCGAACGAGCCGCCGAAAGCCCCGCCGAAAAGGTCAAAAAGGTCCTCAACATTAAATCCTCTGTTAAACCCTTCAAAGTCGCGGGAGAAATCAAAGCCGTCAAAATTACCAAAATCAAATCCGCCAGACCGACTCTGTCCTCCGAAGCCTTGTGCGAAGGAGGGCCCGAATTGGTCGTATTGCGAACGTTTCTTAGGGTCCGAAAGTACTTGATAGGCCTCGTTTATTTCCTTGAACTTGGCCTCATTCCCGCCCTGTTTGTCAGGATGGTGCTGATGGGCCAATTTTCTGTAGGCCTTTTTAATTTCGTCCTGCGAAGCGTTTCTCGGAACCCCTAAAATTGTGTAGAAATCGTTAGTTGGCATAATATTTTAAAGCTCAATCTTTTCCGCTTCTACTGAAACGGTGTTGATTTTTAAAAAACCGGCTTTTTTCAACGCCACGAATAATAAAGCAGAAATTAACACCGCCAGCCAGACAAAAATAAAACTTAAACCCTGTAATATCAGAAACAGACCAAACGCCAGAATCGGGGGAAGGTATTGAATATACGGGCCCAGAAATGCCGTGAATTGTTCCAAAACCTGGCTTACCGTCTGGCTTTCTACCTGCTGCTTTTCCTGCGGTGATAAATTTTCAACTTGACCGCCAAGAAAGCTATCCACTGTCCGTTCAATGACCTGCTTGAACGACGGGGGCAGTTGTTTATTTTTAGCGCTCGCTTGTATATTCGGACTAAAGAAAAAAGCGAATGAAATCATGATGAGCATGGCCGTAACGATTCTCGGCAGGCCTCTTTGCATAATGATACGGATATTAATTTTCGTCCTCTCGCCGGCTTCCGCTTGAATGTTTCTGATACCGTACATAAAAAACAGAACCATCAGAATAAACGCCGCCAGATAAAACCAGTTAAAACCAAAGACGAAGAAAAACGGCAAACCGACCAGGACCGAAGTCAGAATTTTCAGGGCGTAATCTTTGACCAGCAGGAACGACAAGCCGATAGCCGAAGTTAAAACCGTAAACATTATCAGTGGCTTTAGCCAAATTCCTACCTGCAAGAACCGCGCCGGGCTTTCAACCCACGGTTTTACCCAAAACCAGAACAGATAGGCGAAAACTCCAACCGCGATTATAAGAGTTGCTTTTTTATACATATATCCCTATTATAGCAACTATTCTTTCTTTTCTTCTTGTTTTTCCTTTTTCTCCTCGGCCTTTGGCTGTTCGGGTTGCTCCGACTGACCGGTCTGTTGGCCTTGACCGCTTTGTGGTGAGCCAGCCGAACCATACATTGCCTGCCCGATCTTCTGGACCGCCGCGGATAATTCTTCCGTGGCTTTTTTTATTGTGCCAACATCCTCGCTCTTCTTGGCATCATTGAGCGCCGCGATCTTATCTTCAACGCCTTTACGTTCCTCGGCAGTAATTTTATCCCCGGCATCCTTTAACGCTTTTTCCGACATATAAATCAGCGACTCGGCTGTATTGCGCGCTTCGGCCAGTTCTTTTTTCTTTGTATCTTCGACTGCAAACTTTTCGGCTTCGGCCGTCATTTTCTTCTTTTCTTCGTCGGTTAAACCGGAGGAACCCTCAATTTTAACCGACTGCTCTTTGCTTGTTGCTTTATCTTTTGCCTTAACGTTCAATATCCCATTAACATCAATATCAAAAGTTACTTCTATCTGCGGTATGCCGCGCGGCGCCGGCGGTATGCCGTCAAGAATAAATCTTCCCAGTGTTTTATTGTCCGCCGACATAGGACGCTCTCCTTGCAATACGTGTATCTCAACCGACGGCTGGTTGTCAGCCGCCGTTGAGAATATCTGGGTTTTGGCAACCGGAACGGTAGTATTTTTTTCAATCATTCTGGTCATCACTCCGCCAAGCGTCTCAATACCCAAAGACAGCGGCGTAACGTCAAGCAACAGCACGTCTCTTATTTCGCCCTGCATTATGCCGCCTTGTATCGCCGCGCCCACTGCTACGACCTCATCAGGATTGATGTCTTTATGCGGTTCTTTACCGAACAATTTCTTAACCGCTTCAATAATGGCGGGCATTCTTGTCTGACCTCCAACTAAAATAACTTCATCAATATCAGAAATCTTAAAGCCGGTTTCCTCAATGGTTTTTTTCGTCAATTCTATTGAGCGGTCAATATAATCTCTGACCAAATCCTCCAGCTTGGCTCGCGTGAAGGCCAAGGTAAAATGCTTGGGGCCCGAAGCGTCCGCTGTGAGAAATGGGATATTTACTTCGGTTTGCATCGTGCTTGATAATTCGTGCTTCGCTTTTTCGGCGGCGTCTTTAAGACGCTGGACGGCAAGGGCGTCTTTGCTGATATCAATCCCCTGCTCCTTTTTAAATTCGTCTATCAGATATTGGATTATCCTCTGGTCAATATCGTCTCCGCCAAGATGGGTATCTCCGCCCGTTCCTTTAACTTCAATCGTGTCTTCCGAAACGTCCAAAATGGAAATGTCAAAAGTTCCGCCGCCGAAGTCATAGACAGCTATTTGCTCGTTCTTCTTTTTGTCAAAACCATAAGCCAAAGCGGCCGCGGTCGGTTCGTTTATCACTCTTTTAACGTTGAGCCCCGCTATTTCGCCAGCGTCCTTTGTCGCTTTTCTTTGCGAATCATCAAAATAAGCCGGAACGGTGATAATCGCATCGGTAATCTTCTCACCGAGTTTATCTTCCGCATCCGCTTTCAATTTTTGCAAGACCATCGCCGAGATTTCCGCCGGTTTGTACCACTTATCACCCATTTTTATCTCAACATCGCCGTTTGAGCCCTCCTTAATTTCATAAGGCAAGAGCTTTTTATCGCGTTGGACCACTTTGTCCGAAAACCTGCGCCCGATAAGCCGCTTTGTAGAAAAAATCGTATTTACTGGATTGGTTACGGCCTGCCGCTTGGCGGTTATGCCGACATAGCGCTCACCGTTCTTGCCGAGAGCCACTATTGAGGGCGTAGTTCTCATCCCCTCCTTGTTTTCCAATACTCTCGGCTGGCCGATCTCAACGATCGCCATCGCCGAATTAGTCGTCCCTAAATCAATCCCTAATACCTTTGCCATAATTTTATTAGAGCGTAATCGTAACGCTTTCTGGAGCCGCTGCAAAAAAGTAGCGAACTATTATGTCTTCTAGCACCGTTGAAAGAGTGGATTGCACGGTCGCCGAGCAGTATAATTAATCGCACTGCGAGCCCTCACACTTATGCATAAGTGTGAGAGCGAGGCGAATCCACGCTTTCAACGGAACGACAATTCTCGCTGGGAATTGGAGTGGTGATAGAGGATATAATAGTGAGCGGTTTTTTTGAAGTCCCCAGAAGGCGTTACAATTAGCGCTTTATTTATTTATTAATTTTACCCTCGCTGGTCTAATAACTTTTCCATATAAAGTGTAGCCGGCCCTGACCTCTTCTAGTTCATCGCCCTCGCTGCCCTCCACCGCTTCGTGTTCCGCGGGATTGAATTTCTCGCCCTCAACTTTTATCTTTTCTATGCCATATTTTGCCATCCAATCGTGAAGTTTTTTTGAGATTTGGGCTATGCCCTCGTTCTCCGGTTGATGTTTAGCTCCTGCCTCTAGGTCATCGGCTATTTCTATCATTTCTAATAACAATACTTCGTTGCCAAATTTTATGGCTTCTTCCAACCGTTTGGCCTCGTCTTTTTTGTAATTTATGAAATCGGCCCGTTCCCGTTTCCAATTATTTAGATATTCTTCGGCTTGTTTTTTACAGACCTCTAATTCGCTGGGTTCGGTTGTCGGTTCTGTTGTTTTTGTTTGTTGTTTTTCTTCTGTCATATCTTTTTTGCTAATTTATTCAATTCCTCCGTTGTGTATTTTATAAGCCCGATATTCTTGCCGTAATCCATTCTGGTGGGACCGACAAGCGTTAAAGAACCTCTGAAATTATGAGGCAGGTTATATTTTGCCAGCATTACCGTTTCGTCTCTTATGCTGTGTACTGGATTCTCTCTGCCGATGAAAATCTTTATGTCTTCGCCGTTGTCTTCAGCAAATTGAGTTGACCCGTCCCAAAATTCTCTTTCCAGCCGGTCAAACATCTCCTCGAACTCATCAAAGAAACCGGTGAGCCGCACGGCTTTTTCAAATTCTCTGAACTCCGGGAATTCAAACAAGCTGGAAAGCCCGACCTTGAAAAAGTCGGCTTGCTCCGGCACGCCCGCAATAACAAGGTTGTCGGATAATTCTGAAAGAAGCTGGGCAACGGTTTTATTTATCTCCCTGGGGTCGCTTCTCGTTTCATAAAGAGCTCTTTTTATTTTTCTCTTGCAATCGGCTGCCGGTTCAAGGCCTGCTTCGTCCATCAGGTTATCAACAAAGAACCTGTACGCTTTGTCAGTCGGCACGCGGCCACCCGAAGTGTGCAATTGCGCAAGATATCCGAACCCTTCCAGCTCGTTCATTTCGGCTCTTATAGTAGCCGAACTCAAGTCAAAAAAGCCTATTTTTTCCAGAAATTTTGAGCTTATCGGCTCTGCTGTCCCGATATATTCTCTTATAATTGAGGCGAGCAACGTCTCCTGTCTGGAAGTTATCATTACTTCTATTATAGCCATTAGCACTCTGGTGTCAAGAGTGCTAATGGCGAGTTTGGTCTGACAAATTAGTACTGTCAACCCCGCCCTTGAAAAAGAAAAGCCCTCTCCGGGGCTAATTCATAAAAATTCTTTTTCAAGGGCGGGGTCAGGGGGTACGATTTTTTATCACAGAAAATGAAAAAATCTCAATCGTATTTGTCTGCGAGCCCCCACACCTATGCATAGGTGTGGGGGCGAGGACATCGGAGGGGAAATTGGGGATGGGAAGCGAAAAGTTTTTAAAGTCCCCAAAAGGCATTACCGCCGAGGTAGTTTTCTTGGTATAATTAAACTGATGTCCAAATTTCTGACCAAACTCCGCAATTTCTGGCGCCAGCTGGGGCCGGGTTTGATTACCGGAGCGGTTGATGATGACCCTTCAAGCATAGTCACTTACGCAATTGCCGGGGCAAAGTTAGGGCTGGCCGCGCTCTGGACTGCCCTTTTTACCTTGCCGTTCATGATAATCATCCAGAGAATGGCCGGACGGATCGGTCTGATCTCCGGCCGCGGCTTGGCCGGTAATATGAAAAAGCATTATCCTAAATGGATACTGTTAATAATCGCCGTTCTCATAGTAGGCACCAATATAATCAATATCGGGGCTGATATTTCCGCAATGTCTGCTTCTATAAATCTCCTCGTGCCACAGATATCCCCTATTTTCTTTTCCGCTCTGATTCCGCTGGTTCTCGTCGCCCTTCTTATTTTATTGCCTTATCACAAAACGGCGAATTACCTGAAATGGATTGCCCTCGTGATGTTTTCTTACGTAATCGCCGCTTTTTTTGTTCGTCTGGACTGGTCACAAATTCTGTATAGAACTGTTATCCCTCAAATTGTTCATTCAAAGGATTATTTGATGATAATTGTCGCCATTTTCGGCACAACGATATCACCTTACCTCTTCTTCTGGCAGGCATCAGGCGCCGTTGAGGAAGAGCTCTTACATCAATACCCTCCCAAAAAAGACTCGCCTCGACTCGCCTCGCAGCGAAGCGGGTTCGGCGAAGCGGGCGGCGGAGTTATGATCCCCGGCGTTGAACCACACGTCAAACACCGTTCAACCTACATTATAAAGAACGAGATATCGGCGATGTACAAAGATGTTCGTTATGGAATGGTTTTCTCCAACTTGTTAACTTTCTTTATAATCACCCTCTGCGCCTTCACGCTTTTCAAAACGGGCTCCATCAATGTTAATACGGTCAGAGAAATAGCTTCGGCCTTAAAGCCGCTGGCCGGGCCTTATTCTAATTTCCTTTTCCTTCTTGGCATATTGGCTGCCGGAACTCTTGCAATCCCCGTCCTTGCCGGTTCGGCTTCTTATGCTCTTTCGGAAATGTTTGGCTGGCGCTGGGGTTTTTATAACAATTTCCATCGCGCAAAACAATTTTATATCGTCATTATTATTGCCACCCTCCTCGGCATTGCTATCCCAGCGCTTAACCTCCATCCTGTCCAAATTCTGGTTTGGACAGCAGTACTTTGCGGCCTTATTTCGCCGCCGCTGATTTTACTATTGATACATATGGCAAATAATCCTAAGATAATGGGGCAGTACACAAGCCGTTTGCATTCAAACATAATTGCCTATCTCCTGTTTTTAATAATGACGGGGAGTATAATTTTGATGTTCACCCTATGATCCAGATCACAAATACCCTAAAAACCGGAGAGACAAAACTGCCGAAAGAGGGGTCTAAAATCCGGATGTTCGTCTGCGGACCCACGGTTTACGATTACATCCATATCGGCAATGCCCGGACTTTTGTGGTTTTTGACGTGATTGCAAAATATCTCCGATACCGGGGCTATGACGTAAATTACATTCAGAACATTACCGATATAGACGATAGGATAATCAAACGGGCGCAAGAAACCGGCCAGAGCTGGAAAGAATTGTCTGAAAAATTTGAAAAGATTTTTTTGGAAAATATGAAGGCGCTGAAGGTGGATTCGGTAGATAAATACCCCCGGGCAACTGACCACATTCCGGAAATTATAAAACAGGTAAAGACCTTGATTGAAAAAGGCAATGCCTATTTGATTGAGGGCGACCCCGTAAAATCGCCTAGCGGCAATAACAGGGCAGGCGGTTACTACTTTGACCTGAAAACATTCCCCGAATACGGCAAATTATCGGGACGCACGGCAGAAATGGCCGAGGACGCGGTTTCGCGGATTGACGAAAGCTCCGGTAAACGAAATAAAGGCGATTTCTGCCTGTGGAAATTTGCCCCGTACCAAAGCGAGGCTTTTGGTGCGGGGTTTTCAAAAGAGGGCGAGCCATCATGGCCGGCTGATTTTGGCGCTGGTTTACCCCGCGGCGAAGCTTTGCGGGGCAGACCCGGTTGGCACATTGAAGATACGGCTATTACCGAAAAATACTTTGGCCCGCAATACGAGATCCACGGGGGCGGACAGGACTTGATATTCCCCCACCATGAAGCCGAAATTGCCCAGCAGGAATCGGCTTCGGGCCTAAAACCGTTCGTTAAATACTGGCTGCATGTCGGGTTTCTGGTCAATAAAGGCGGCAAAATGTCCAAATCGCTGGGTAATTTCCTAACCGTTGAGGAAGCACTGAAAAAATATTCCCCCGAAGTTTTAAGGTTTTACTTTTTGAGCGCGCATTATCGCTCCCCGCTTGATTACTCGGAAGAAAACCTAAAACAAGCCGAAGCGGCATATCAAAGAATCCGCGAATTCAGAAATAAGCTTGCGCTTAAAACCGACCAAACTTTACCAGAAAGTAAAATAATTGAAGATGTTGCCCAAGAAACCAAAAAATCTTTTGAAATTGCGATGAACGACGATTTTAATACTCCGAACGCGCTTGCGGCTCTTTTTGATTTTATGGGCATTTTTAACAAAACATTCGCTGATAAAGTCAGCGCGAAAGACATGCTAACTGCCACAAAGGTTCTCCAAATTTATAATGAAATTTTTGGTATAGTTCCGGAGGATACAAATTATTATAATGAGATCGAAGAAATAGTTAGCCAGCGAGAAATGGCTCGCCAGCAAAAAAATTTCAAGCTGGCCGACGAGCTCCGTGAACAAATAAAAAACCTCGGTTATGAGGTTGAAGACACTCTTTACGGCCCGCTGGTCAAAAAGAAATAGTTATGTTATTCTTCCGCCAAAGTGTGTAGAAAGCCGGGAGGAAGATTATGCAGGTACAGCTAGGGTTTTCTACTGGCGCTCTTTACCAAACAAATTTTGACCTTGTAGACAAAGTAGGGATTATAAGAGAGGCCGGTTATCAGGCGATAGAATTAAGCTTTTTAAGGCCAAAGGAATTCAACGAGACAGAAGTAAGAAAACTTTTGGTTTACGGCTCGAGATACTTGAAATACTTCAATTTTGTGAGCTTGCACGCTCCGGAGTATGGCTACGATTTTGACGATACAACGAGAGAGATTTTTGAGCTGATTAATTGGTTAAATAACGAGGGGAGGCATCTGGATTTGGTCGTGTTTCATCCTCATACTGTCGTAAACTTTGACGTGTTCCATCTTCCAGCTTTCAGGATAGCTTTTGAAAACATGGACTATAGGAAGGTAACCTTCGGAAAAGTTAGCGACATGAAAACGGTGTTGGATAAAAAAGAAAGTTTCGCCATGGTCTTGGACGTAATGCACGCCTACAGCAATGACCCGATGCTAAAGCTGGTAGCCGATTTTTACCAAAAATTAGGCCGTAGGATTGCCGCAGTGCATTTAAGCGGTTATGCCGACGGCCATCACGCTCCCCTTTTTCAAACCGGCCAGGTTGAAATTATCAGGGCAGTTCAAGATTTGAGCATTCCTCCAAGTTTTGGTGTGCCAGTAATCGTGGAGAGTGTTCTGGCAACGAAAGAAGAATTAAGGCAGGAACGGGGCTATATCCTCCAAGCCATAAACGGGATTGGGCAATAACCAGCCCGTTTTTGTTTGCACCGAACAAATCAACTTATTATCCTCTTGTCAACCCCGTTAGAGATAGCCGGGGTGTGGCAGGTAGAAATGCTTTGCTTCTCTGGTTGTTTTCTATTTGGCGTGTCAAAATTATGTTGAACGGAAATGTAGACATTTCCTATCTCTAACGGGGTCAACCCCGTTAGAGATGCTTAAATAAATCTCTCCGGGCGATTTCGGGAGAATGTCTGAATAAACAACAAATTTCTAACGGGGTCAATTTTGCCGCATTCTGTTTTTCTGTATAATTAGGATTACTCCTATGCCCAAGAAACCATCCATCACCGACAAACTGCCGCCGCAGAACATTGAAGCCGAAAAGAGCTTGATCGGCTCGCTTTTGCTTGATAAAGAATCCATCAACAAAGTGGCGGACATTCTGGAACATCAGGACTTTTATAACCGCGCCCACCAGCTCATCTACGAGCACATGGTCCGGCTTTATGAAAAGCGCGAGCCGATAGATCTGTTGAGCTTATCAAATATCCTTGAAGAGACTGGCCAGCTTGAGACCATCGGCGGGGTTGGCTATTTGACATCTCTCGTTAACTCCGTTCCTACGGCCGCCCATGTAGTCAACTACGCCAAGATTGTCCAGCGCAAAAAGGTATTGAGGGACTTGATAGACAGCGCCCATGAGATAATCGGCTTAGGATATCAGGAAGACCAGGACACCGACACGCTGCTGGACCAAGCCGAACAAAAAATATTCTCTGTTTCCCAAAGATCGGTTCAGCAGGTATTTGAACCGATACACAAATCTCTTTCCGAAGCGTTTGAACGTTTGGATGCGCTGCATAAAAGCGATGGCGGATTGCGGGGCGTGCCCAGCGGATTTTACGACCTTGATAATGTGACGGCTGGTTTTCAAAAATCAGACCTGATTATAATTGGCGCAAGGCCGTCGCTCGGCAAAAGCACCCTTGCCTTGGATATCGCCCGCAACGCGGCCAAAGAAAGCGGCTTGCCTATCGGCATTTTCTCCTTGGAAATGTCCAAAGACCAAATCATTGACCGTCTGATTGCCGCCGAGGCCGGTATCAGTTTGTGGAAATTGAGAACGGGCCATTTGTCCTCGTCCGGCGACGACAACGATTTTGAAAAGATACAAACGGCGCTTGATAGTTTGGCCCAAAGCAAGATTTTTATAGACGATATGTCTTCTCCGACCGTGCTCCAAATGCGGGCAATGGCAAGGCGTCTCCAGGCCGAGCATGGTCTTGGGTTATTAATAATTGATTACCTGCAATTAGTACGTTCACAAAGGGACTACAACAACCCGGTTCAGGAGGTTACTGAAATAACAAGGAATCTGAAGGGACTGGCTAGAGAATTAAATATCCCCGTGATTGCCTGTTCCCAACTCTCCCGCGCCACCGAGGGCCGTCCCGACCAGCGCCCAAAATTATCTGACCTTAGGGAAAGCGGTTCAATCGAACAGGACAGCGACCTGGTTCTCTTTATCTACCGCGAAGATAAGGTCAGAAGGGACTCCGAAAAGAAAAATATTGCCGAGATAATAGTCGCCAAACACAGAAATGGCCCGACCGGCGAGATAGAGCTTTATTTTGACGAGGACAGGGTATCCTTTAGGAATTTGGCGAGAAACATTTGAATAAAATCTCAAACCCCAAATCTAAATGTCAAATAAAATCTCAAACCCAAACAAAAAATATGACCTCTTAGAAAGAACTGCCCGATTCGGCGAAAAAACGTTAGAATTTGTGGTTGGTTTATCAAGAAACGAAGTTAATAAATCGCTAATTAGTCAGCTAGTTAGGTCTGGTACGAGCATTGGTGCCAATTACATGGAAGCGGATAGCGCCGAATCTAAAAAAGATTTTGAACATAAAATAGGCATTTCTCGCAAAGAGGCAAAAGAAACCATGCACTGGTTAAGAATGATTGCTAGGGCTAATCGGGACAAGAGCGATGATTGTAGAAAACTTTGGAAAGAATCACAAGAATTGGTTTTTATCTTCTCTTCAATAATAAATAACTCCAGATCTCATTGAGATTTGTGGCTTTATTAGAAATTGAGATTTTGAAATTGAGATTTTCTAGACATGTCCAACAAATTTCAAAAACTAATAGAATACTTCACAAAGTTACCCGGCATCGGGCCGAGGCAGGCAACCCGGCTGGTTTTGGCTATGCTTGAATGGCCGGCAGCTGATCTGGAAGAATTTTCAGCGATGATCGCCGGCATTAAAAACGGACCGACTTTTTGCAAAGAGTGCTTTAATTTTGCCGAGGAGGAAAAATGCGCGATTTGCGCCAGTATCAAGCGCGACCAAACCCGCATAGCCGTGGTAGAAAAAGTGACCGACTTGGAGTCAATGGAAAAAACCGGCGCTTTCAACGGCGTGTATCATGTCCTGGGCGGCGCAATTAATCCCGCCAATGGCAGTTTGCCGGAAAAACTTAAAATCGCCGAGCTTGTCAGCCGCATCAAAAAATTAAAAAAGCTAACGCCTGATATTGAGGTCATACTGGCGACAAATCCCAATACTCACGGTGAAACCACGGCGCTTTATCTGGAAGAGGAATTACGCCCATTGAAAGTAAAGGTTACAAGATTGGCAAGGGGCCTAGCCACAGGCGCTTCTCTGGAATATGCCGACGAGATGACTATCTCTAATGCGTTAAAAAACAGAAAATAGGATACGCCGATTTACCCCCACACTCATGCATGAGTGTGGGGGCGAGATAACACTGGCAAACGCGCTTAAACATAGAAAATAGAGCTCCGCCCTCATTACTTTTTGCTTGGCGTTCTGTGCAGACAAATCCTATTCAAATTTTCTCGTTTTTCTGGATAAAAAAATCGTGCCCCTTCCGTGAAACCCCGCCAAGGGCGGGGCCTCACTCCGTCCCAATTTTATTTATCAGCGAAAAACCACGAAAATTTCAATGGATTTGTTACCTGCCCAGCCCCCACACCTATGCATAGGTGTGGGGGCCAGCCGCCAAAACGCAAAAAGCAATGAGGGCTTCGCTGAACTTACTTGCCCCCACACCTATTTTTTAGGTGTGGGGGCTTGCCTGCGGTGGTTGTTCAAAAGGGATATTTGTCTCCTGTGGATAAGTATTGACAACCCTATTTTTGAGAGTAAAATAAGCTTGCAACTTTGAAATCTAATCAAATTTTTATCATCGGAGGGTTACAACGTATTAATACGCGACATAACCTTTATTTCCTCCGATCACGCTGTAAACTAGCCGCATTTAACTATTGGGCTAGCCGCGCCTGACCCCGAGAAAAACCCGATGATGTTTCTTTGGGTTTTTTGTTGGGTCGAATAAAAGTCAATAATTAACCGAGCCTAAATATGAGAACTAAAGAAGGCCAAGAAAAACACGATCGGGCCGTTGCCGCACAGGCAAGTTGGTTTGTAAATAACGGCTGGCCTGTCGTTTATGCCGATTTACCAAATCTGGCAAAACCTCCCCAAATCGGCGGTTTTAGATTGTGGGCATATATTACTTTTTTGAAACATATTCAACAATCTTATCCCAATCCAGAACATTATTGGTGCAAAAGTGATTAATGATGTCTCTAGTCATTTCATTAACTTTTTTCGCATAAAGACCCTTAAAAATCTTGTCCCGCTTCTTTGCTTCTTTATCAAGCGGCTGAATGATTTTCTTGTATAATTCTTTATCTCCGGAAATGAGTTCCCAGAATGGTTGGCCACAGATTTTGTAGTAACTTAACCCCGGATTTCTTTTGTTCACCTTGTGGGGTTGATTATCACGACCATACATGCAACCATTAACCGAAACGATGTCTTTTTTACCAAGCTCTGCTTGAATAATTTGTCTGGCTTTCTTAAAGTTTCTCCTCATGGCATTTACTTGATCGCTATTTCCCCAATTTGGGCCAGATTTAATACTAATAATATAGGCCCTCCCATCTCTTTCAAAAATTAAATCAACGCTCCGATACTTTCCTTCCTCTGCCTTCCTACCATTAAAAACCTGACGGCAGATATGAACTGCCAGGTTTTCTAAGAGATCACCAAATATAGTTTCTTCCTGTGAAGACAAAAAGGCATCTAGAACATTTTTTGCCAGATCGCCAGCTGTTTCTATATTTTTTGCCTTAAATAAGTAGGGATTTTTCCTTTTGAAGATTGCGGCTAGTTTTGCCGAATATAGACTGTCCAATCTCGTTTTATAAAACGGTTTAATAACATCAGAGGCAATAAAGGAGTTTAATTTTCTATAGTTTAGTGTCTTCACGGTCTTATTTGTCTATTAATATTTTGGATAGCTAGGTCAAAATATTCTTTTTTAATTTCGATTCCGATTGAATTTCGGTCAAGCTCAAGTGCGGCAACTGAAGTTGTCCCAGAACCCAGAAAAGGGTCAAGTATAATATCTCCTCTTTTTGTAAATAATTTAATAAACCAGGATGGTAATTCGTTGGGGAAAACAGCGCTATGATTTTTATTTGACGTCTCTGTTGCCATTGTTAATACATTTGTTGGATAAGCCATTTCTCTTCCGACCCACTTAGAAATATTCTTGCCAAATCCACTTCCTACTTTTGAATTATCCCTAATCTTATCTGTTTCGCTTAAGTTTTTCAATCTAACTTTGGCCCAATCCCCCATAGGCACCATTACAGCTTCTTGGTACATATGAAACTGTTTTCTTTTGTTGAATTGGAGCAATCTTTCCCAAGCATCTCTAAACCTGTTAGGCCATTTCCCGGGATAGCAATTTTTTTTGTGCCAAATAAATTCCTCTGTCCAAAACCAGCCCTGCCTCTTCATCTCTCTGATTAAATCTAAAACATATGTGTGTCGCTCTCCGTCCACCACTTTTTCTTTAATGTTTAATATGAACGTCCCCGTCGGCTTTAATACTTTTAGTAGTTCAGCAGACCTTGGTAAGAACCATGCTACATATTCACCCGGTTTGATTCCCCCATATGTGCCGTCCCTTTGATCTACATATGGCGGTGAAGTAACAATCAAATCTACACTATTCGGCTTAACATTTTTTAACGCTTCAAGACAGTCGCCAAGAATCACTTGTGCTATTATTTTTTCTTCTTGACTAAAGAGGTTTATTTTTTCTATCGTTTGTGTTTTCATATGTCCGATAATTTTCACTATACTACTATTTTCGGGGTTTTAAAAGATCGATGGGGTCGATAAAATCACCGCCTAGGCGGTGATTTTTAGTATCTCAACTTTGGTGTAGGGCTGGCGGTGACCTTTCTTCTTCTTATGGCGTGTTTTTCTTGTGTATTTTACTTGTAGAAGTCAGACTTCTACAACACTACCATTTGGCTAGGAATACCCTCTCTTTTTGACTAGACATATCCCTATCTTTGTGCTATATAAATGGCAGAACCTTTACAACTACGGGAGGGTTAGTTTATGTTGTTCCGAAAAATCGTGCGATCTTTCTGTCTCAGAGTGATTTTCAGTTTTCTCGGTTTGGCAGCTGCCCTTGCCCAAGATCAGGAACCTTCCATAAACACCGACTCCGAGGCGGTTCTCTTCACTAGAACGTCTCCGCAGCCTTTCAAAGGAATCAATCCGCCGTTTACTCCTCCAAAAGATTCCATTTCTGAACTCCTTATGGACCCAAAACGAACCCTAGTCTTAATGGAAACAGATCAAGCCACGGATACGAGATTTAGTCTCGTAAAAGTTGTTGGGGGTTTACCCGGCGGAATCCCATGTGTAGGAGGCGTGAACTGGCCCCGGGGATATGAAATTGTCGGAGAAGTCCCCACCGATGTCGATTTAACTAACGACACTATTGCCAAATCGCTAGTCAACAAGGGTAAGGCCGCCCTTTTCAGTTTTTGTCCCAGAGCGTCAATAACGGAGACGGTAACTATATGGCTCTTCAAGAGCGAGATTCCAACACATCAAAGCTACGACTATGAAGTTTACGCAAGTTGGGAGACACAGTTGCCCGCCGCGCCCGGTCCCAGGATAAAGGCGGAATATTACAATCGAGCACTTGAGCACGCCAAACGTCTAGCCGAATCCCGGGTTAGGAAAGTAGCGCCAACGCGCCAAAGCTCCACATCGCCCGATCCGTTTCCTACTACTTCCACCAAAACGGTGACTAGCGAAAGAGATATCGGGAGATACATTGTTGAACTGATAATAGGAATAGTCCTCGTTGTTGTAATGTTAATATTTTTGGGGCCACTACTCTTAATACTCTTAGTATTTGCTTTCTACTTTTATCTTATAATAGGTCCCATATGGAGTATAGTTATACTTTATACAGCATACACAACAAACACGCCTTTGGCAGATAATGATAAAGGAATCCTAATTTGTACAGCGCTTACATGGATTGGTTTCGTCATATATCTGGTGGTGGGTAGAGGTAGAAGTGGAGGAGCAATTAGTGAAAGCTCCGGCGGAGGATATTCTTCCTATAATTATAGCAAACCCGATTCAGACCCTGAGGTAAACCCTATCTTTAGTGCAACAAAAATAGGTAAGGCTATTTTATCTGACGATAAAATACTTAGAGGTAGTTCCGGCGAAAAAGTTGGAAGGCTCGAAAAGGCAATATTCTCAAATGATCAGATAATTAGAGATAGCAGCGGGGCAAAGGCGGGTAGAATAGAGCAAAGTATTTGGGATTCAGATAAACAAATTATCAAAGGTGCTGATGGGGAAAAAGAAGGAGAGATTAAAACAGATTGGCTTGGCAGAAGGGTTATAGTCAATGCGGACGGGGAAAAAATAGGAAGAACAGAGAAGAACTTTTGGGGAAACACCGTAATCAAGAAAGACTAACGCCCAGTTGCACGACTTGCGTTGTTGTGCAATCCGATAGTTTTAACAAAATCACCGCCTAGGCGGTGATTTTTAAGATTTCAACTTTGGTGTAGGGCTGGCGGTGACCTTTCTTCTTCTTATAGCGCGTTTTTCTCGTGTATTTAAAAACTATCTTTTTGTCACCCTTGGCGTGTTCAAGGACTCTCGCCCTGACCTTTGCGCCCCCAACCAGCGGAGTGCCGATTTTTACCTCTTCCGCCTTGCCGTCACCAACAAGCAGAACCTCTTCAAAATCAAATTCGGCCCCAATCGGTTGGTCCAATTTCTCAATTAAAAGTTTATCGCCCTCGGCGACTTTATACTGTTTTCCTCCGGTTTTTATTACGGCAAAAGACATTTGTGTGACTAAAGACTAGCAAATTAGATCAACTTTGTCAAAACAAGCACGGAAATATAATAAGAAGTTATCTTTATTAAAATAAGGACCCAGGTGGCCTGTTTGGGTGTTATATGAATGCGGAAAATTTTTTCTGCGTAAGTAGCGGCAAAAGAGTTTTCGTGATAATTCGTGTTCGGGTCCCATAATTTCCTGTATTTTTCCTCCCACCACGTAAGGGGGCAACCGCCCAGAAACAAATTAAAAAGCAGGGTTCCGCTTACGATTATCAGGTGATAAACCACGTACCAACGGTTATAAATCATAAAAACCGTTCCTCCGACCAACAAAACAATCCACAATATGTGGAGTAATAACAAAAAGTCGGCTATTATTTTGTGGCGAATCTTAGCCATTTCTTGCCATTATATCAGAAATCCCGCAAAAGCGGGAATGTTTTTCATCCCACTATATCGCAATTGCAAAATAATGGGATAAGTCACTCGTAGCGCCAAGGGGATTCGAACCCCTGTTACGTGAATGAGAATCACGTGTCCTAGGCCGGGCTAGACGATGGCGCCAATATTCGTATCATTCTAACACAAAAAATTAAAAAGTTAAGCGACTCCTTTCTAATTTTCCCTATATGGGCGAGCAGATACAAATACATTGAGATTTTCGATATTTTCCTTCTGATAAAACAATTGGGACGTAGCGGAGCCCCGAGGTCTGCCGAGGGGCGGAGCGGAAGGGGTACGATTTTTTATCACAGAAAATGAAAAAATCTCAATCGTATTTGTCTGCGAGCCCCCACACCTATGCATAGGTGTGGGGGCGAGAACATCGGAGGGGAAATTAGATAGGAGTTGCGGTTATCTCTTCAACTATTTTTTCCATCTGCATCGCGTGCGAACCTTTGACTAATATCACGTCTCCTTCCCGTATCATCTCCTGGATTTTCTCTTTTGCCTCATCTGAAGTATCAAAGCTAAAGATAGAGTTAGGTTTCATTTGATTGGCCGCCGAATCGGCGATGAATTTCGCCGCCGCTCCCACCGTCATCAAAACATCGGCGCGTTCCCCGACGAGATTACCGATGGCGCGATGCGTTTCAATTTCATACTTACCGAGTTCCCGCATATCCCCCAAGACCGCAACTTTACGGCATCTCTTTGCGCCGCTCAAAGAATTCTTGGCTTTTGTGAAATCCCGCAAGGTATCCAATGCCGCGCGCATGGCAAGGGGCGAAGCGTTATAGGTATCGTCTATAATCGTCGTATCCTTAACGCCGGGCACAAGATTCATCCGGTGTTCCGGCAGCTCCACATTCTCAAGCATCCCGCAAATATCAACCAGGTTCATCCCGAAATGCAGACCAACGACGACTGCGGCCAATACGCCGTAAAGTTGCTGGGTACCGACTAAATTATTGACTCTCGCCGGAATAAAAGTGCTGTCCTGATTTATCTTGAACGAAAGCCCCCCGATATGAGCTTGCCCTGAGCCTGCCTGCGGTGAGCCTGCCGAATCTGTCGAAGGGTCATCAGTTACGAAATAGGAAGTATCGGAAACCCAGACATCGGCTGAATGGGAAAAACCAAAAGTTACTACTTTGGCTTTTGTCCGTTCCTTCATGTCAAGAACCGTCTGGTCGTCGTAGTTCAATACCGCAAGACCGCCAGCCCCGTAATTGCCGTCAGGCAATTTTACGGGGTTATAAAGAGGCAGTTGTTCTATCAATTTTGATTTTTCCTTGGCCACCGCCTGCGGGCTGGCATAAAACTCAACATGCACCGGCACTTCTCCCACTGCCGTTACGACGCCGATTTGGGGCCGCACGATGTCGGTTAAATATTTGATGTCCCCGGGTTTATCGGCGGCAAGTTCCAACACCAAAACGTCCGGATATTTTTGCCGAAGGCCATAGCCCAGCCAAATACCGCCGAATAAGCCGGTTAAGATTTTCAATTTGGAAGCGATGGCGCCCTGGCGAAGCGCCGGCTTGACCCCGTCAAATCCAGCAACGCTGGTGCCGCGGGGCGGCAATTTGACAGGGTTGATGCCCAGAACCGCCATAGGCACACCAATCTCATTGTTAAAGTTCTCTTCATTTTTGCGGACCCAAAACTTTCTGTTTAAAACATGAAAAATGGCCTCCTTGGCAAAGGTCTTGCCCACCGAGCCCGTTATACCGACAACAGCGGGCTTATAGCGTTTTATCACCCGTCTGGCCAGTATCTTTAAGATGAATTGGAGAATCTTACGCATTTTTATGAAATTTCTAATGTCTAATTCCTAATTTCTAATGAATGCCTAATAACTAATTTATAACATTAAATTAGTCATTGGTCATTTGACATTTGGATTTTATTAGAAATTAGATATTAGGAATTAGAAATTGCGAGGCCTATGGCCTCGTTGGTGGTATATTAAAATATCTTATCAAAAACCGAGCTATGTCGCCAAATACCGGCGATAAACTGTCTGCGGCGAATTTTATGCCCTTGGGCTTGTCCATTTTTATCAAAATCGTGAATCTCGGCGAATAAGCCGGAGCAAAACCAACGAAATTATGAATAAATTGGTCGTTCGCCAGGTATCCTCCTTTTCCATCCGGGATCTGAGCGGTTCCTGTTTTGCCCGCCACATCATAACCGCTGATTCTTGCCTTATCAAAACCCTTGTCAACAACATCAATCAGCATTGACTTTAATTTGTTCGCTGCGTCTTCGGTAACCGGCGAGCCAATAATTTTGGGCTTGACTTCTGTCTTGGTCCCGTTGGGGTATACGATCTCCCTAACCAAATGCGGCCACATAAGTTTTCCTCCATTGGCAATCGCCGAATAAGCATTAATCAGCTGGAGCGGCGTAACCGCTATCCCCTGGCCGAAAGAGGCCGTAGTAAAGTTCACCTTGCGGCCGCTGTAAAGATTGCTGATGTTGCCGGCAACTTCTCCGCTTAAATCCGCGCCTGTCTTTTGGCCAAAACCGAACCCGACCACATGGTTCAAAAATACATCATCGCCCATCTGGTTTTCGGCGAAAATCGCTCCCGTGTTCAAAGAATGCTGGAGAACCTGGCGCATAGTTTGCGTTCCGTTTGCCTTCTCGTTGAAATTTTTGATTGAAAATCCCCCCACCTTGACCTCTCCCGTATCATAATAGGTCGTCTCGGGAGTCACGGCGCCCGCATCAACGGCTGCCGCCATTGTAACGGATTTAAATGAAGAGCCCGGTTCAAAGATTTCCTGGACGTTTGGATTGAGGAAATTTTTTAATTCGTAATCGGAATAATTATTGGGGTCAAAACTAGGAGATGCGGCCATCGCCAAAATCTCACCAGTTGCGGGGTCTTGGACAATTACCGACCCCGAAGGAGCGCTCCATTTCTTTAAAAGTGCGTTTAGTTTAATTTCAACCAAAGATTGAATGTTGGGATCTACGGTCAAAACGATGTCATTGCCGGTTTCTCTTTCGGTAGTTGTTTCTTTCGTGCTGTCTTTCTCCCAAAATTTCAGAAATTTCAGAATATCCGAGTATGTTTTGTTGCCGATAAAACTTTGCGTTCTCGTCTCGCCGTTCAAAACGTCGTCATAATACGACTCAACGCCGTATTGGCCGGCTCGCTGATTGCTGTCAAAACCTACAAATCCCAAGACAGAGGCCGCCATCAACTCTTGAGGATAGATGCGGTTAACTTCCGAAGCGACATTCAGACCAGTTATCTTCAACTTTGTTATCTGGTCGGCTTGTTCTTTGGTCAGCCCTCGCGCAATTACATAGTAAGTTTTGTCCTTTTGTGAAAGTTCCGACTCCAAGGAGTCTGCTTTTTTATTCAAGAGCGGGGCAATTTTAAGAGCGGCGTCTTGGGGCGAATCTATAGATTTATTAATGAACAAATAAAAAGACGACTTATTGGTTGCTGCAATTTTTCTGGCCCCGGTGGAATTGTCGGAAAAATAAATATTGCCCCTTCCCGACAGCAACGCAGACGGATTGTTATATTGAGTTTGGGCTGACTCTACATAGAATGAATGCTGAACAAAGGTCAAATTAAAGAGCCTATATGCAACTAGGCCCATTATCAGAATCGCGGCTAAAACGAATGCCGTAATTCTTCCGCCACCATCACCGGTTCTGATTGGCTTCACTACTGGTTTTAAGGATTTCATCGGACATTTTCAATGGATGATTGGGCGCCCGACAAGGCAACTCCTGTTTCTTCCACAATAAAGCCGGTATCTTTGGCCTCTATCATGCCGGATGCCTGCGCAAATAACAGCAAATCTTCTATCCCGCGCTGGCCGCTTAATTCCGAATTTGCGGCCTGCAAAGAGGTGCTGGTCTGATTAAACTGCTGTTTGCGTACGCCCAGAATATACCTCTTAGAAACCAAGAGATTAGACGCAAAAATATAACCCAACATTACAGCCAGCACCACAAAAATCAACACTAAATTAAGCTTAAGAGGCGCCGTTGAAGGAAGGTCTCTATTGGTTGCCGCTGACAATCTATGACCATTTAGGACTCCTGAATAAACTGTCAATTGCGAGAACTGGGGCGTTCTTTCCCGGTTCGCTAATTATAAATCACGAAGCGTAAAACATGAGGCATAAATTCTGTTTTTTTATGATTCATGCTCTATGCTGCATATTTCATATTCTTTCGGCTACTCTTAATTTTGCGCTTCTGGCCCTGGGATTTGCCGTTATCTCGGCCAGTCCTGCTCTAACCGGTTTTTTGGTCAATATTTTCAAATCTCCTTTTTTGCCCTCCTCCCTGAAAAAACTTTTAACTGCTCTGTCTTCTAAAGAATGGAACGAGATTACTGCTAGTCGTCCGCCTGCCGCCAAGACATTTTTTGCTTGCCCGATGCCGGATTTTATATTTTCTAATTCGTTATTGACTGCTATTCTCAAAGCTTGAAAGGTTTTAGTAGCAAAATGCCTGCCCCGTAGGGTGCCGGAGGCATTCCTTCGGGGTATTCTGCCTCTCCGGTACCAAAAGGGGGTAGAATTTTTAATTATCTCCACCAATTGGAAGGTGGTTGTTATCGGTTTCTCCTTCCGAGCTTTGACTATCGCTTCGGCGATTCGCTTTGCGAATCTTTCATCTCCATTTTCTTTTAAAATTTGGGTCAGCTCTTCGCTTCTGTATTTATTTATGATGTCCGCCGCAGTCGGCCCCCTGCCGGCATCCATTCGCCGGCTGAACCTCATATCCAGCGGCTCGTCTTTTGTGAAGCTGAATCCTCCGCCTGATTCCTCCAAATGCCAACTGGACATGCCGAGATCAAAAATCACTCCTTGGACATTTTTGAAATCGTTATCTTCGGCGATCTTCTCCAAGTTGGCATAGCTGTCATTTATCAAAACTGTGCTATTTTTAAACTTTGAACTTTGAACTTTGAACTCGAGTTGCTTTAGCAGCTCGCCGTCCCACTCAATCCCCAATAGCTTGCCGCCAGGGGTTATACGTTCCAGTATCGCCAACGCATGCCCGCCGCCGCCAATTGTCGCATCAATGAATTTCTGACCCGGCTGGGGATTCAAGTACTCTATGACTTCGCGGATAAGAACGGGTATATGCACGATTCACGAAACATGAAACATATAACATGTAACAGAAAAGGTTTAGCAAGGTTTTATAGATCTTGTGTTTTGTGTTACATGTTACACGTTACATGATTGTCAAATGGCTCCCAGTTCCCCCATTTTTTCGGCAATGCGGTCGCTGTTCTTTTCAAGGTTTCCTTTATACGCTCTCCAGCGTTCCTCGTCCCAGATCTCCAATCTGTTAAAAAGCCCGGTAATAACTACTGTTCTCTTTAAAGATGCGTAGTCCCTTAAAGAATCCGGTACCAATATTCTGCCCAACTGATCAAATTCCACTTCGGAAGCCCCGGAAAGCAATAATCTGACAATTCCCCTGCTGTCTTGCTGACCGAAGGGCATTTTGCCTAATCTTTCCGCTAGCTGCTCCCATTCTTTCATCGGGAACAAAAACAAGCTATTGTCTAACCCCCTGGTCAGCACTGCTCTATCTCCAATTTCTTTTCTGAATTTAACTGGGATTGAGACGCGCTTTTTAACATCGATTATATGTTTGTATTCCCCGATTAACATTTGTGGGCGTGTGTTTGCTTGCCCGCCTAAGTTTTGCAAAGCAAAATTTTGGCTGGGTATTCTCCGATAAGCATTTTTTGACAAGGCAATAATAGATTAATAACGGAAAATAGTTCTTTCTAATCTTTTCGATGGGAATATAGTCAATTATTCTTAATTCTTCTTTCTCCATGTTTGATTAGGTTTATCAACAAAACTGGGTAGTTATTAACACTTCTATCCACTTTTTAGCACTATGGCTTCATTATATACCACCGCATTGCAACGCTGCAACACTTGGCAAAGTGTATAACTTAATTGTCAATCCGATAATAGCTCGGGGATTGAAAAACCAGCTTAAATGGCTGGTTTTTTCAATTTCGACTGGGTTAGGTCTTTACAGCAAATAAATTTTTATGTACAAGTTATCAACATTCAGCGATTTAGCTCTTAAAAAGAAAATGCTCCGGTAATCGCTAGATCACTGGAGCGTGGATTGTCTGATTTTTTCTGCTGTAGAGGCCACTTCTGCCGGAATCTCAACTGGTAACATGTCGCCCTTCTTGGCGTATTTCTCGAGTCTTTCAAGTTCTCGAGAAGTCGGCCAATGTGGCGAAAAGTGAACCATTCTTCCGGCATGGGAAATGCGCTACCATAGACTATAATATCGGGAAATTGCTTTCGGAATGTAGCGCAAGAACGTTTTAACAATGGTGGCATAGCGCATAGTATTAGGGATTTTGGGTTAAATCCTATGCTGTGGCAAGCGGCTATACCCAAGAGTACATTTTCAAGAGAATTCGTAGCTTCTTTCTCAAGAATAAGGGCTTCCAGCGACACTCCATCAGACTCAATTAGAGAAGCATAGAAATCAGCTTCTGTTTCAAATCCTTTAGGAATTACATCCCTACCTTTACCAGAAATGATAATGCGAGGGGCCTTGCCTTTCTTCCAGAGTTCTGCGGCGTGATGCGCTACCAATGGCTCATAATGACCAAAAACAAAAATCGCATCGGTTTGCGGTAAGTTTTCAGGGGGTGTACTTTCAGTCAAAAACTCAACAATGATGTCAATGAACGGTCGGATAGATTTCAACTTGGCCTCCTTTCTTTCCATAAAATTAACAAATTTCTTTTGTGCGGACGGTACAAGATTCGAACTTGTAACCTCTGCGATGCTTGCCCCGTTACAAATTAGCGTGTGCGCCCTGTAGGGATTGGACCTACGACCTTTCGAATGTGAATCGAACGCTCTGCCACTGAGCTAAGGGCGCGTATTTGTAACGGGGTAAAAACGTAGCGCTTTGCCGTGTTGCTTTTCAGACATTCCGTGGAGCAAATTGCAAGGTTAATTTTTGATATAATATATCCTCATCAAAAATTAAATTTGCGACACGAAATAGCGAGTGAACGGCTGGGTGAACGAGCGGGTCTGAAAGGCAACACGGCAAAGCTATAACCCCAGACGATTTATTATTTTCTCATGAGGACTTTCCAGCAAAACCCGGGTAAACCGATCAAACATCGCCAGGCGGTATTGAAATTCCTCCTTATCCATAACCGTAAATTTTATTTCCTTCCCGACCTCGGCTTCCGTGGCTCTCAAAAAGGCGCGTAATTTCCTTCTGTCAATATCGTCACCGACTATAAGAAGATCGGTAATAAGCGGGTCTAGGTTTTCCTTGTTGATAAAAACCCCTGATATTATAGCCAGCTTTATACGCCCTAACTTATTCAATCTTTCGATCATTCTGTCTTTTTCGGCGGGTGAAGATTTTAATACTAAATCTCTTAACTCATAGAAAAATTCGAAATTGGTATTTAATGCAAGAGTTGGCTTTTGAGCAGGAAATTTTCTCGCAATCTTTTTTTTGTAAGTCCTTTTTCTGGTCACTTTATGTTTTCTTTTCCTGACAATCTTTCTTCTGCCGGCTTTTCTTTTCGGGGTTGCTCTTTTTTTGCTCGTTCTTTTCCTGGGCTTGGGTCTTGTTTTTTTCTTTCTCTTTTTTCTCATGCGTGGATACTTATTTAATCTTTTGTTTCAACAGGCCTATTTCTACCAATCGCCTCATTTCTTGCCTCACTGTGGCCGGCCGTTCCTGAATGCGCCTGCTTAAATCTTTTACGTTAAAATTTGTGCCCGCATTTCGGAATAAAAACTTGAACATTTTCATTCTTGCCCTTGAGCCGAAGAGTAATTCAAGCGTGCTTTTTGACATGTTCATATCGCTGGGATTAAAATGGAGATTAGGGCTCTGCCTCCAGCTCCAATAATAACTAGGTTATTGGATTGGGGGGCTAATGTCAACCCAGTCAAATCCCGCAAAGCGGGAACTCCAGCGGGGTTATTTGACGGGGCCAACTTGCTAAAAAATGGATCCCGAACGAAATAGCCCTACCGGGTTCGGGAACGATGGTAAAGCATAATTCAATAGTATGGTGCGCAGACATAACTTATGTGTCCCGAACGAAGTAAGAAACCTCCGGTTTCTGCCGAAATAACATTTCGGACTTCGTACGGGATGCAACAGCTATTTCGTACGGGATGGAAAAAATAACTCTAAAACCGACGGTAAAAGAACTCTTTTATAAGAATAGCGAGGAAAATGTCTATTTTGACATTCTGTCCTGCCAGGGCTCTACAAATCAGGAAAAAAATCTTGGTTCTCTTTTCATAATCAGCCAGGTTAAATTTTCAACCGGCGATTTGTCTTACATGGTGAGTTTAATCTCGTCGCTGGCCAAACGAGAATTTTATTCCGCGACGTCTCTTCAGGAACAAAATCCAAAAGAAGCTTTCAGCCGGACCTTGAAGAAACTGAACGAAGTGCTGGAAGAATTTTTCCAGAATAAAGATTTCAAATTAAACATAGGTCTTGTTGCCATAACCGGCGAGAATATTTTCATTTCCCGCCTTGGCAAGTTCAGGATCAACCTGGCCAGAAATGACCAGTTCATAGACATACTTAACAATGTGGACTTGTTCAACAAAGACACTGCCGGAGAAAAGCAGTTTTCCAATATAATTTCGGGCAAACTTCAGCAAAACGATAAGCTTTTTGCCTTTTTCCCCACCCGAAGCGTAATTTCAAGAGAAAAACAGCTCAATGATGTCTTTCTTAAAGAAGGCCAGGAAGAATTCCAGCAGAAAATAGCCACTCTTGCCGCTAATGTCAGCAATTTTTCTTGCTGCGGCGTACACATAGACATGCGGCAATTGAAGGAAATCCCGCTCCGGCCCGCGCCAAAATACTCGATCCCTATTGCACCCCCGGCTTCTACAGTATCCGTGCGGTCAAAAGCCGAGCCCTCCCCCAATACGACCGCCCCACAACCGACAAAGAACCAGATTAAGGGTGGGGAAACGAAGTCCCGATCGGAAGCCGATCGAGGATCCTCGATGAAATCGGGACCGGAAGAAGACGAGGAGACATCTCTTGAATCGGAAGGGGCCGAAATGGAATCGGACGAATCATTGCCCACAGAGCAGCCGAGAATCATACCGGCGGAACTTTCTATCACTAAAAGAGGGAGCTTTTTTACTCCGATAGCAGTCCAGCTGGGTAAACTCCGATTTCTGAACCGCATTAACAACAAGGCCAAACTGCGCATTTTCATATCGCTGGCCGCAATTGTAATAGCCATACCCGTCTTCCTTATTTTCTTAAGGGGCAACGACCAGAGTAAGAACGCGATAGGTCTTGCGAACAACAATCTAAAACTTGCCCAATCCCGCCTTAGTCAAAGCAATATTAAGGACGCAAGGTCTTTGTTGCAAGCAGCGCTTCTCAATCTTTCCGATTTGTCCGGCAATAAGGCCGGGGATGTCAGGAATCAAATAAATCAGGTTCTGGCTGATTTAAACCACGCCAGCGACAAGCAGCCGGTTGTTTTCTCCGATCTAAAGGAGCAAATGAAAAACGGCCAAGCGGTTCTTATAATGGCCCTCGGCCATAGCCCTTCGGGCGTTGCCCTACGGGCAGAGCCTACGGGCGAGGCCCGAGATGATGGTGCAAATGTAGTCAGCGTTGAGGGCAAATTATTTTCTGTTGCGCCTGATGGAGTCAATGAGCTGGGAGAATTAAAAGTAACTCCAAAATTCCTCCTTGACGCTCAGACGGTCGTTGGGGCGCTTGACGCCTCCGGAAAATTTGCTGTTTTGGATTTGAAATCAAAGAAGATAAGCTCTTACTCCCTGGAAAAACTATCTGCGGCCGCAGACGCCGCGCTTTACGAAAACAACCTATATGTGCTTTCTGAAAATATCATTTATAAATATGCCGATGCCGTTATCGGCGGCACCAAACGTACCGAGTGGAACAGCGACCCCGCCAGCGGCAAATTAATCACTCTTGCCGCCGATGGAAATATCTATGCCCTGAACGATGCCGGAAAACTGATAAAATATTACAAAGGTAAAAATCAGGCCGAGTTTGACCTTCAGCTTTCTCCGTCTGCGGGCAGCAGGATTTTTACCGCCAAGGATTCCGCTTTTATATATCTCGCTGATAAAACCAACAAAAGGGTCTACGTTTTTGATAAAGCTAGCGGTGAGCTCAAAACATCTTACGATTTGTCAGCCGTCGGCCAAATTCAGGACATATTCGTCTCCCCTGCCGGCACCGTCTGGATTCTCTCCGTGGACAACAAAGTTTGGTCCATTAAATAGAGAGTTCGCCCCTCCCATTTCCGCTCCCAGTTCTCGCCTGCGCTCATCAACTCATTCAAAACAGGATTTATAACCAAAATTTTAGGTAACCCTCATCTGCTCCGCGACGCTCTCGACCTAAAATTATTGGACAAATCCTGTTTTTCTGTTCGTTGATTCGCTTGGCTGCGATGTCACGGAAATGAGAGGGGCTTGCTCTCTTATCCTAAAAATAGAAAACCTCGTACCAGACGAGATACGAGGTCTCCGTCTTGCGTACGAGGATGATGCTATGCCTTGAAACTCGTTGCCGCCCTGACTTCGATGACGCTGCGAACCTCCGTGACGGCGCCAGAAAATCGCTTGGCCAGTTCCTCAGCAAGTTTTGCCAGGTAACGCTCGTAAGCGTAGACCTGTCCCTTTCGCAGGCTATCCCACTTGGGATAGACGTGGAACCAGACGACCTTCAACGGCGTGTTGAGGTTGTGAACTACGACATCGCCATCACTGAGGTAGAAGACGCTTTCGAATTCCCCAGCGTCGGGATGAATATCGTCGTGCCACGGGAACTCGGCATCGACTTCACGGATTGCCTTTGCCATGGCGGGGAGATCGGGCTCGATATTGTGGTGAAGCATTTCAAACACAAACGCTCCACAAACCGAGTAATGCCTCTCGCCGCCAATGAGATTGGCGAACCAATTTCTGACAGTCCACTCACGAAGTGTTAAGGTTCTCATCGAGAAACCTCCTTGTTGGATTTAGCCCAGACCATCCTGAAATCACCCCAGAATTTACATCCAGGCTATGGTTTAATTATACCACACTTTTGTGATATCTGCAACGGTGTTGCGGGTTTTTGCGCCAAAAACCCTTGAAAAATAAGGTTTTCGAGTAATCTCAAAAATTACAAACTAACCTAAAATCGGGCTATGCCCGATTTTAGGTTTCCATAGGTGACGAGGCGTGGGTGGCATTTTTCAGACATTCCAGCGAACGGATTGCTTGGTTGATTTTTGATATAATATTTCTTTCATCAAAAATCAAATCCGTGAGCTGAAATAGCGGAGCCGCCGCTGGAGCGGCGGAGCGGGTCTGAAAGATGCCGCCCCCCCCGCCGAGCGGTTACTTGAGTTCAACTACTCCTCCCGCTTCTTCCAATCTCTTCTTCAATTCCTCTGCCTCTTCTTTCTTTATCCCCTCTTTGACGACTTGCGGGGCGGCATCAACCAGATCTTTCGCCTCTTTCAACCCCTTGCCGGTAACTTCTCTGATAACTTTAATGACCTGGATTTTTTGCTGGCCGGCTTCTTTCAAAACAACGTTGAAGGAATCTTTTTCTTCCGAGGCCGATTCATCGGCCAAGGAATCCTCCGTAGCCTTGGCGGAGGAGGACGAGGCAATCGCAGCTGATACGCCGAATTTTTCCTCAAGAGCTTTGACCAGTTGATTTAGCTCCAAAGCAGTCATGGACTCAATTTGTTTTATTATTTCTTCTTGTGTCATATCTACTAGCGTTTAGGGTTTAGGGTTTAGCGTTTAGGGAAATTAATTTACTAACCGCTAATCGCTAACCGCTAATCGCTTTTGGCTTCGGCAATCTGATTTAGTACATTGGCTAATGCCGACAACGGATAATTAAGCATTCCCAAAAGACGGGCAATTAAAACTTCGCGGGTCGGCAGTTTGGCAAATTCAGTGAATTCCGCCAAATCCATAAATTTTCCAGCCCGAAGGGCTCCGAAATATTTTAGTGCGGGATTCTTTCTGGCAAAATTATAGACCGACTTGGCTATGGCCATTTCGTCGCCGTAACCAAAAACTATACCCATTGAACCCTGATACTGAAAAATATCAATGTCTTTTTTGTCCTCGGCCAGAGCTTTATTGAGCAGTGTTTTCTTTTCAACCACGTATTCCGAATTGGCCGCCCGCAAATCTTTCTTCAGCCCCCTCATCCCGCTTACGGCCAACCCCTTCTCCCCTTCCCGGGCAAAAGTGGTAAAAATCGTGATTTTGGACTTGGAAAGTTTCTCTTTGAGCCCGGCCAATTCCTTTTTCTTTTGTTCTTTTGACTTCATTTTAGATAAACAAAAACGGTTTTTTGAACCGTAGTCGACCTCAAACTCAGAAAATAGAAAGTAGAAAATAGAAAGTAGAACCCTAACCATTTCTAGATTCTAGCTTCTAGTTTTAACCTCGGCGGGGCTTACCGTGTCCTCCGAAGCTTTAGCAAAGGAGGATTCTGCCCGCTTTCTACGGCAGATTAATAATAGCAAAGCTTGCATTTAAATGCAAGCTTTGCAGAAAAACTATAAAGCCGCCTATCTGCCCTGTCCTCCGGTCCCCGGTCCCACTTCTCCCCCGGTCCCTCCCCGCGGGATGGGCGTCGGTGCCGGAGTAGGATTTATTATCTTTCCGGAGGCATTGGTTTGGCCAGCGCACCAGTGCTCATTCCAGCCGGCATTCCGCCCGTCCGGCAGACAATGCTCCCCAGATGACATCTCGCCGCAATGGACAGCGGCGACTTGATCACTATATCTGCATCGCACCAGCTGGTTGTTACTGCTAAGATGTATATCCCCTACGTACTGATCCACGCTATACAAACTACCTGCCGGCACATCTGCCGGAGGATTACCATCGGTAGAATGAGGCACTTCAGAAGGGTTAACGTTGCCAGAGCCTCCCAGCGAATTTACTTGTTCCATACAATTTCTTGCCTCAAAATCATACTGCTCGCAATTTGCACGGCTATCTCCCGAATAGGCGCATTCCGAAACCACTCTTCCCCCTTCTTCGCAATTGGTCCAACCCTTTCCGCTGATATACTCAGGATTTGGATTTACAGGTGACGTCTCGCCCGTTTCCTTATTCTCACAATAAGTCGTAACGGTGCAGGTGGGACTGCTGGGGTAAGAAGGGATAGATGTTTGGCCTCCTCCTGCTGTGGTACCCGGCGCGCTTACGGTGATTTTTACCTCCGGCGCCAAAACTTGAACCTCTACGAATTTTGAAATTTTACCGTCAACCATGGCCTGTATTTGCCATACACCGATAAACTCCGACGTATAAGCGGCCTGATTTACCCAACTCCCGTTGGCATCGGTTTTTGCGTACTTGCTCCAGCCGTTAGTGTCATGAGCCACGCCCGGGTAAAACCATTGAGCACCGTTTTTGAACCATTTGATGTAGACATCCGAGTTGGGTTTAGCATTTGTCAGTTCCAATTTGAAACTATCCCCTACTTTGAAGGCCGTCGGGGGCGTTCTCTGGACGGTTATATTTTTCATCGTCAAAACTGGCATATCCAGAGCGGCCACCAAACCTAAACCGTCAGGCAACCGGCCGTTTTCTATCTCATACACGAAAGGCGCCTCACCGGCGGCGACAATCTCTGCATAATAAGGAGTGTTTTCAACCGCATCCGGCAATATTTTGGTACCGATGATACAACCTCCGCTCTGAAGTGTCTGTGTTATTTCGCTTCCGCTTTCTTCCTGCGCGTTAACCGCATTCAGGATAGAAGCGGAATATTTCCCCGCAACAGAATGTCTCGCATAAAAATCCGCGTTAATAGCTGCGACATTAGGCAGTACTTCAATGTTATAATTTTGGCTGCAAGCATCGCCATTGCGGTCGGTCACCTTTACCGTGAAGGGGTAAATGCCCTCTTGAGCTCTGGCCACCGCCAAACCATGAAAAGACGTTGCTCCGCCGCCGGCAGGAACCATGCCGTTAACAGCCACGGACCCTCCGGTTGGATTCGTTTGTGTTGGCGGCGTAATTGATGAGGGCTGACTGGAACTTGGAATTGTAAACTTAAAAGTGTTACTGACCAAGTCGGGATTAATAATGTAAAGAATCATATAGGCCGCAAAAAGCAAAATGGCGCCGATGACGGCATTCTGCATCTTGGTCCTGGCATCTCCCCACTTGCTGGAATTGCCCGCCGCCGTAAGCATCAAAAATCCGGCATATAAAATCCGGACAAAAACGGCGATGCCGACAATCGTCAGGGCAAAACTGTAAACCGAGCTTATAAAAGCCGGCAAGTCGGTCGTGCTGGAAAAATTAGGCAGAGAAACCGCTTGGGCGACTCTAGCCCCGGCAACAAACAAAAAACCGACCAAAAAAATGGCGTAATAAAAAATGCGTTTAGTCATACCCTTATTATACCCCAGCAAGGGCCGAATGTTATCAACACGGAAGAATAGAAAGTAGAATCTAGAAAATAGAAAATAGAATTTACTCCTTTAAGAAATTGTTCAGAATTTTCATTACTTCCGACAATAATTCTTCTGCTTGCTTGTAATTTATATCCGGGAATAATATTTTAGCTATTTCTATCTGGCTTTCCAACTCAGAGTCTGAACCGAAAGCAATTGCTAAAAATTGATTTTTCTCCCTTAGATGAAACCGATGATAGCTTTCGGCAATATTAGAAGAGATGGAAATAACCGCACGTCGCATTTGGTTAGTAAGTCCATAAAGTTCTGATTTAGGAAACTTCTCGGTCAATTTATAAACCAAGGCTGCTAGATTCCTAGATTTTTGCCAAACAATTAAATCTTTGAATGATTTAGTCATTCTATTTTCTACTTTCTATTTTCTATTTTCTAAATACTTCGCTCTTGCCCTGGTATGCTCCGCGGCTGTCTTGGAGAAAATCGTCGTGCCGTCCGGGGCTGAAAGATAATAAAGGTAATCGCTTTTTTCTGGATTGAGAGCTGCCTCAATCGTCGCAAGGCCCGGATTGGATATGGGACCGGCGGGTAATCCTTTATTCGCATAAGTATTGTAGGGCGTACCGACTTTTATATTATCAATGATACTCGCCATAGATACGTCGCAATATTTGCCGGCTAAAAACTTTGGCTCACAAACGCCGTATGTTACCGTCGCATCTATTTCCAACGGCATATTTTTTGAAAGCCGCCTTTCTATAATCCCCGCCACTAATTTCATATCGCGCTGGTTCTTCACCTCTTTTTCCAGAATGGAGGCGATGATAATAGTCCTCCTGATTTTTTCCGCGCCTAAATTTTTAAACAAATCCGCTGTTTTTTCTTTAAAATTCTCCTTCATCTTCCCAACAATTTCTTCTATTGTTTGCTGTTTAGGGTTTTGGCCATTTGAATTTGCCTGCCCCGTAGGGAGCTCGCTCTCCTTCGGGGTTTGGGATTTAGGATTTAGGATTTGGGATTTCTGGAAGCGGTAGGTGTCGGGAAACAAATATCCCTCCAGTTTAAGCATGTCGGGACCCAAAAAATCCTCCGTCTTAACGGGCAGTCCTGATTTTGACAATATCCTGCCCAAGTCGGCCAAGTTCGTGCCTTCAGGTACGGTAACGGTTATATCTTCCGACGCTCCCCTCCCCTCGGCAAAGGTCGTAACCAGTCCCCGGATGCTTACGCGCGGCGGAATAATATATTCCCCCGCCTGAAACTTTCTCTCCTGCCCCGTGAATATTGCATAGGCCACAAAAAGATACCGGCTCATGACGAGGTTTTGGTCGGCAAGAGAATGCGCAACCGCGCCCAACGATTCCCCTTTCTCAATCATAAATGCCGTCCGCTCCGCGGGGGCGCCGGAAAACAACGGATACGGCAGGGCAACTATAACCGCCCCGATGACGAGGGCGGTTATGATAATAACCGCCGAAATTTTATAATATTTTTCCTCCAAGCTCAAAAACTAAAGGGGTTTCTTGTTCAATACTTTTTCTGGCGGTATGGTCCTTTGGCCGGCTTTAAGTTGGGTTAAACGCTGCTGTACTTGTTCATTGTCGGGATTAAGCTTGGCTATTTCTTCAACTTGGTTCAGCGCACTGGCTAAATCGCCTTTCTCTTCATACGCCAACGACAGGTACCAGCGGGCGTTGGAGTAGTTGGGGAAAAGAACCACCGCCTGCTGCCACGCCTGGAATGCATTGTCTTTTTGGTTATTTCTGTAATACAGAAGGCCGAGCTGGAATAAAATACTTGGATCGCGCGGGTTTGTTGTCTGTAATTTTTCAAACTGTTTAATCGCCTCCGGCACCTTACCCTCGCGGTCATAAACCGCCGCCAAGTTGTAAAGCGCTTGTCCGTAGTTGTTGTACAAAGAAATTGCTTTTTTGAAGTTTTCTTCCGCCTTGCCCATATTGTCGTTCATCTGGCTTTGGGCGGCGGCAAGATCGGCTTGGCCCTGTGACGCTTTACTAATAGCCGTCCGGAGATTTTCAGCCGCAACTAAGTACACATTGCCCATTCTCAAATACGTCAGCGGGTCGGCCGGATTACGCGCTAGGGACTCTGTATACATGCTGATCGCGGCCTGGTCGGCTCCCCCCACCAGTGTCATCAAATTCTGATAGACCAATCCGCGATTGGCCCAATTCTGGGAATCCGCAGGGTCAATATTGGTGGCGCGTAACGCGATATTAATGGCGGAGGTTATCTGGTTTTGTATCCTCGTATTGTAATTCTCTTTGGTTTCGTCTTTTTTGGGTCCGGCCTGCAAATCATCGGCTAATTGCGCTAAGACGGCCTGTGACAGCGCTCTAAGAACCCCGGCGTCCTTCGTATTGCTGTTGGCGCTTTCCACGAAATAGCCAATTGCCTTTGTGCGGTCGGTGGCACCAAGCGCGCGGGCAAGTTCAACATTTGATATGTAGTTATTTACCGTGAAATAACCGGCAACCAGCACCAATACCAAACCGACGATAAAGGCGAGGGAACCGATGAATGAATACTTGGCGCTGCTTTCAAGATCCACCGTAACTTCCTCCGCCGTCGCTAGTGCGTGCCGTCCGGAACTCTCCGCGAGAGCCAACACTAAAATTAACACCGTCAGTAATGCAACATTAAATGGGTACAAGAAGAGTGCCACCAACAGACCCAGACCTGCTGCCCATACGCTGTTTGTTTCGCCTCCCTTCAGAACTCCTTTTTTGAAGCGGCTCACAAGGTTACGTCCATAAAACCAGAAAAGAGACAGGACCGCCAGAATCATTAGAACTCCTCCTTCAACTGCCATGTCCGCCGCCTCGGAACTCGCGTCTGAAAATCTTATTTGAGAAAAAACCGTATTGGCAATGTCTGACGGCTTGAACTTGTCATAAGCAATCACGAAATTCTCAAGACCAAAGCCCAGCGGGCGTGATTTTAACGAGTCCAAAACTATCCCCCAAGATGTCTTTTGCGAAGGCGCTACCTCCAGCGGGAATTTGGACTTTATTGATGACCAGTTGAAATTAACCAGCATCAGAAAAATCCCGAGCACAATGAGCGCCATTGGCACCGCAAATATTCTCATCCTGGAACTGGTTTTCAAATGCAGGGTACCGGCGGACTCAAACGCCACTCCGGCCAGCAAGCAAACAAATGCAATCGTCCAAATGGGCCACCAGTTAATAAGTACAATCAGGAATAAAGCCAAAACAAAACCAACATAACGAAGTCCGGTTAAAACCCAACCTAACGCCGATTTTGAAAGGCTCCCTTCTTCAATTTCTGCCACAGCCTGTTTTCCCGACCCCGAAGACGTAAAGAACACCAGCGATATCGCCGCCAAAATTCCCAACGCATTCAGCGCGCCGACACTAGTGAAGGTTTGACTGACAAACAAACTCCCCTTAAAGAGGTAGAGCCCCAGAACCTGCAAAGTGCCGAAGATAAAAGCCAGCGCAAAAGAAGCGGTTAATACTTTTTTCAACGTCTTCCCGCCGTCATTCACAACGCTCACGGTCAAAAAGAAAAGCACTGCTAACGATGCCAAGCTCAATAGCGAGAGGTTCCTTTCTCCGCCGAATCCGAACACGCTATTAAAACGGCTGACCGAGAAAATAACGGATACTACGCCGGCCAAAACCAAGCCAAAAATAGGCAGGTAAAGAGAACTTGGTTTGTATTTGCAAATCCCCGTTTTTACAACATCAATCAAATACAAGACGAGCCCGATTCCGGCAACCACGACCAGCAGGACCTGTTTATTAAACTCCAGCACATCCGCCGTGAACGGCAAAAACAACAATGGCGCTAAAAACGCCGCCGCGTAAACCAGCCAGCGGATTGCCTTTTGGAACACCGACGGGCCGGCCGGTGCCCGTCTTTCCTCGGCCATTTCCCCCTCCGCTTCCCCAAAAACTTCCGTTTGGCCTTCATCATAAACCAGGCCAACTTCTTCATTCGCCTGACCGGCGAACGGGGTTTCCGTATAGTCGTTTTCCATATTATATAACCCGAAAAGCACCCCGATTTTTGCTAAACAGCCTAAACCGACGGCCAATAGGGTTAGATATATTACTATTTTAAAAACTATAAACAGTCAATCTTGACACCCCCTCTTTAAATCTTTAAATCTTTAAACTTTAAATCTTTAAATCTTTAAACTTTCAACTCTCACCTCCTCCCCTCCTTCTCCCTCTCCTCCCTCGCCCTCTCTACCATCTCCCTTATCTGCTCGTCAAACGCCGCCCGCTCTTTCTGCGCCTTGGTCTTTGCTTGCTTGTATTGCAAGCCTTGAAACTCTGAAACCTTTATACTTTGAATAAAATTTGAAACCAATTTTGAACACTCTTCAACTTTAAACTTTAAACCTCCTATTTATATGCGACTCCCAAGAAACCGCCGGCCAAAACCTGTTTTAAAATACTTTTCTCTTTTTATAGCTTTCTCTTTTGATCTACAAGCTTCGTAATATACCAACTCTAAAGGCCTTCTCCACCGGGTGGATTCAACCCTACCGTTCAAATGATCTCTAAATCTTTTCTGCAAATTATCAGTCCAGCCAATGTAGAGTTTTCTATCCTTTGTACTTTTTAAAACATAGGTAAAAAACATGATTTTATTCTTTCTGCCCGCCCGCAACGCCTTGCAGGCTTGCATGGCGGGCGGGCCAGCACAGAAGTTCTTCAAATTGTCGTATGGTTGCCATATCTGAACGTTTAAATGTTTAAATATTTAACTTACGGCGTTGGGATTGCAGTGTCAACCGGGGTCGGTTCGGGTGTCGGAGTCGGCGCGGGCGTTATTTCCGGTGTTGCGGAAAGTGTTGGGGTTGGGGTTGGGGTTGGGGTTGGAGTCAGGGTCTCGGTCGGAATGGGAATTGGCGTCTCGCTCGGCGCTGGGGTCGGGGTAGGCATCTCGGAAGGGCTAGGCGTTATTTCCGGCATCGCGGAAGGAGAGGGTTCGGGAGTTAGCGTCGGAGCCGAAGGTCCTGAGCTTGTCGAAGGGGTGAGTGTGGGAGTCAGTGATTCGCTTGGCGCCGGTGTAGGCGTTACGAACGGCGTTGGGGTACCGTTTTCTTCGTTTGTCATTTGGATTTTGTCATTTGGATTTTGCGCATCCGCGCCCTCATACCCTTTTCTCCGGGCTATCGCCAGCCAGTCAAACTTGCCATCGCTCGCGCCATTCAGCTCCCTTACCACAAACCCATAAACCGACTTCTGCGCCGTATACAACTGCCCCCTGATAGTATTTGTCGTCGGCGTCAGCAAGACCTTCAGCGGCACCTTGTCCGAAATCACCGCCGTGAACGAGTAGTCAAAATAAATCTTGGCTTCGCCTCCGACAAGGTCGGACGACCCGCTCAATTGGATTTCGCCGCGAGTTGA
>Ga0315280_10000296_pt1 | contig 91962 bp, 111 predicted proteins | sample YL17G06_40_MG_FD_203697 | JGI IMG/M metagenome (GOLD analysis project Ga0315280, IMG submission 203697) | Sediment microbial communities from Yellowstone Lake, YNP, Wyoming, USA - YL17G06_40 | ecosystem: Environmental > Aquatic > Freshwater > Lake > Sediment | place: USA: Wyoming | collected...
ATATGGATTTTGGCGAGACTTACTTTTTCTTTGCTGGTTTTTCAAATGTCTCGTAGGCTTTTGCAGCTTTTGGGTCTAGTGGTCTAAGTTCGGTTATACACCATCGCCTTATCTCGACAGTCATCGTTCCTTCCTTTACTTTGCTTGCAAGGTTGTCGGCAACCTTTGTTGCGTGTTCCTCTTTGGCTCCAGCTTTCTTAACAGAGGCTTTAAGTTTTGCCTTATCGAAATCCTGCGTAACTCCAGAATGTTTCTTCACTTTAACCAAAAAAACACCACAAGTATATATTATAGATGCCAATTTAAATTTTTTGGCGGTTCTTCAACTAATTCGTTCATACCTCAAACCTACCTCGCGCGCTAGTGTGTTCCTAAATTCCCTTTTTCCAGTGTGATAGAGCTAGGTCGCGCCTTCTGAGTGATGCTTCTCGTATCCCAAGGCACATCACCATCCATGAACGAAGCAGAAACATCGAGCGGCTGACAACAGCCTTAAGCAAGATCCAGTCGGAGGTGATCAAACACGGTTAAGCTAAGAGTTAGGAAAGCTAAGAAGCGACGCATCGAGGGAAAAGGCGAAAATGAGCGAGCCCGCGAGTACGAAGACATAGAAGTGGTCTTTCCGAAAGAATTTAATGAGGTGCTCATGCCTTTTCTGGGGCAAGACTTTGACCTAAACGTCAAAGCAGAAAATGAAACTCTGACATTGGTTCTGACGCCAAACTCCGCTTCCGACACGAAAGGCGATCCGAATCAGGCACCTTGACAAGGAAGTCTGGAGCGCGTTCTGCCAAGAAACACTCGGAAAGAAAGGCAGAAGCAGTCAAACCCTCGACCGGCTAAGGGCGGGATTGTTGAGCATGGTCAGGTTACAATTTAGAATCTCAAAGAAACGGTATCTTAACAGCAAGCGCGTTTACAAGTATAGGCGCGTGTCATTTGATATTCCGAGGAAATTTCATTCACTTGCGGCGCCTTTTTTCAAGCGAGACCTAGAAATGAAGTTCACCGCTCAGGACGACTCAATCATTATAGTGTTGACAACGAAAAGCAAGCAAGCTCCTTCTTAGTAAGGTTCAAACTAAGGAATTTCTCCGTCTTGGGACGTGATTTCTACTTCTATGCGGATCGGCGTTTTATCGAATCTTCCTTGGAGTGTAACGTTGTAGCCTGCGCCTAACTCTTCTATTGCCTTCTCAACGTGTGTTTTGAAAATCTTCGCTATGCGACGCCTTTCAGGCGATATTGAAGTAACATCAACTGGCTTTAGAGGCTTCACCTTATCCCCCCAGTTAACATCTTACATTCTTTTTCTCTGAGGATTATAGTTTTTTCTCTGCCCGTTGGCTTGAAGACTTGTAGGGCGCCCGCCGCAATACATGATTGCGGTTTCTTTCGTCATCTTCAGCGCTCGTACGAAGCAAAAACAGCCATAATAGCAAACCACTCTATCCACTCAAGCCCAACTGCGCAACTCCTATATTATAATAACACTGGTCAATCTCATCCAAAGCTTCTTTCAATGCATCTATACCGTCGCCAATTGTCTGCATTGCGCTTTCCAATTTATCTTCCAACCCATAATCCTTGAAGTATTTCTCCAAGGCTTCCCATACAGAGAGCCTACCGGCGAGTTCTAGCAAAAAATAAAAACACAAAACCCAGTAACATCAATTAGGCTGATGCAGTATGGGTGATGATGAAGATTTGGAAGAGTGGAACGGAATGGCTAAAGAAATAGTCAGTATGTACAGGGCAGTGTGGACTGAAGTAGAGCGCCAACGAATTTTTTCTCTCATATCTCCATTCACAAATAACATGTTCACTATGGCAATGAATGAAGGCTTAATGGAAGACTTTGCTAAAACCAGCAGTAAAAGAAAGAAGAAGAGGTAAGTGTGAACCCTATGTCTGTTTCATCACGGCCTAAAGCGAGCTTCAGAACTAGACTGGATAACGGGGACTTCTTGACCTTAACTGTTTGGGCAGGAAAGTCTGATCCAAAAGCGGAGGTAATTACATTGCAGATACGTCATCTCAATGGCGACGTTTGGGAGACAGTTGGAAGGTTGGCTGCTTATAGAACCGCTGATGGAAACTATTCACAACTTCCAGAACGCAGAACACAGAAACCGGACAAAGGGAACTCCCCGTTAGAAACTTGAGACTCCAACCCACTACAAAAAACGATTGCCAAACAAAACAAATCGTTGATGCCATAAAACTTTGTCCAGAATCTAACGGCTTTACGGCATGGTTCAGGGAGCGCCCGCCGCAATAGGGCTTCTTAGCTGCCCTTTCGATTTTCTGCCACCGAAATGTACTCGGTAAAACGTTTCGTAGGGACGAAATCACCCCGCAAAAACACAGCAAAAAAGTTGCCTAAAACCAGAGCTGCTCCATCAAAACTCAAATTTTGTATAAATAGGGTCTCTGAAAACAAATTCCGCTGGGCATTTCTGCCCGCCGGAACGCTTTCTCCCAGACTTTGGGACACAAAAATAAATGGAAACGGAAATTGAAAGCCGAAAAATTAAATTTTTGAGCCTGTAACTGAATTAGGAAAGCGATATGAGGTTATTTTGTGTAGAAGTCTATGATTTTGTCTATTGTTTCGTCTTTGTATCCGATTTCTTTTAGCTGTTTGCGTAGTCTTTTATGGCTCATTTTTCACGGTTACTTTTTCTATTTCTGCAAGCCAATCACATTGAAGGCTTTCTTTGATTTCTTTTTCAATTCGCTTATTATCCGCGTCCTTGCTTTCTGAAACGAGATGGATTTCAATTATGGCTTTTTTGTCCATGCCAGTCCCCTAATCTATATTGTTGATGCAGAGAGATTTTAAGGTTGTTATACCAAAATGGTAATTCTCTTAGTGAGTCGGAAAATATGATGTAGTGAAAAGTTGTGATACCAAATAGGGAGTTCAAGACTATGCGAAACGGAAAAGGAAGATTCTTTAACAGACCCACCATTTCAAAAGGCAAAAAATACGATAAATTTTTTATTTATGTCCCTACGGAAGTCGCTAGAGACACAAATTTCCCTTTGAAAGACGGAGACAGAGTTGAAGTTGAAGTTGAAATAAAAGACGAAACATTGATTATTAAAAAAGCAAAAAGTTGAAAGGGGGAAATTACGCTCTACCTCTCCGAAAATGTAGAATCTTTAGCACATCGTCCTTATTTGCGAAAAAAAGATTGTATAAGTGGTTACAGCTTCTGAAGGTTGTCGGGTTTTCTGCGGCTTCTAACTGTGGCTTTTAGTCCTGTGCCCTTATCCCGCTTCTTCATTTGTCTTGTTTCAAGCTTGAGTATTTCTATGTCTTTTCTCTTGTTCAAATAAGCTAACACTTCGTATTTCACGTCCCCCAACGCAAGCACCAGGATTTCATCGTCTGTTGGCAAGCGCTTTTCCAGCTCATCCTTCCATTTTCCGTCTTTACCACAAAACACGGGCTTGCCCTTACCCTTAACCTCTCCACTCGAGCTTTTTCACCTTTTGCCATCTCGGTTTAAGCTTTGATTCTTGTTGGTGAAATCTTGTTCAAATCTTCGGGTTAGCGTCGCGGTTCTATCACTATGATGGTGTCTGTTCCGTAAAACTTTACGCCGTTGACAAGCCCAGTGACTCTGAGTTCAACAGGACCTTTCTTGTCTCCCAGCATCTCTACTACTTCACTTCTCGAGAATTTCACCATAAGGCAGCCGTCTTCAACGTTACCCCATGCCGCTTGAACCGAATCGTCGTTGTACAAAAGTTTCACTGAACTGACGCCTATGTCTTCCGGCTTGTAGGGTTCTGGGAGGAATATGTAAGCGGTAATCCATTGTCCCCTACTTTTAACATTCAATGTTTCTGGGTTGATCTTTACTTGGGCTTCGATGGGCGTTTCCTCTCCCCAAACCGTGACAACCGCTTTGTAGTTTCCGAGGGGGGCTGAACCCAAAACTGTCACATTTAACATGTGGATGTGATAGTCTCCCGGCATTATGAGAGTCCTTGTTCCAGTCCACGTTATTGTTTCCTCTCCGGTGAATTGTTCTATGCCGTCGCGTCCGAGAGTGAACTGCGTAAGCAAATTCCCCTCATCATCGTAGGTTGTCCAAACAATGAAGATGTCCCTATTATTGAAATCTTCTTCTGGCCCGTGAATTGTGATTTCAGCCCAGACCCCGTAGGGCATTGTGCCCACATTTGTGCAATTCACCTTCATCGTGTAAGTTTTATCAAGGATCAGCTCATCTGGAAGATCCACAATTACAGTGTACCGAACTCCATCTTCTGGTGGGGCCCTTACAAAAGAGAATCCAAAAGTTAGGAAGAGGGCTGAAAAAACCAAGGCAAAAGAGATTTTTAAAGCCTTTTTACCTCGTCCTTTCAGGTTAATCTTGTTTTTGAACATAACCCTTCGCCATTCGCACTACAGATTACTATAAAAAAGGGGAAATATTTTAGGGTTCTGAATCAGCTGTACTGTGTTTACACTCCTGTTCCATCGACGAAGATTTGTGCAGTATAGCCTCCAGTCGGCGCTGAACCAAGTATTGTCACGTATACGTAGTGTGTGCAAACAACTCCCGCACCCATCGTCGTCGGTGTTCCAGTCCATGTTATTGTGCCGGATCCACTGAAGGTTCCTCCTGTGCCTGCGCGTCCAATAGTGAATTCAGTTACACTATCCCAGAATACGATCCATGCACCTGCAGTATCGTTCCAAGTACTCCAGCGAATAGATATGTCATTGTTGTCAAATCCGTCTGGTCCATAAATCACGATCTTAGCCGTAACAGCGTAAGGTATTGTCGCGGTGTTTGTGCATTGCACTTTCATGAGGTATTCTTTGTCAAGTTCCACATTGGCTGGTAGCCAGTCTTCAATTACAGTGTATTGAACTGCAGCCGTGGTTGGGACTATTACAGTGAAAACTCTTTCATAAAACCACATTTGGTACGATGCCGCAAGGACTCCGACTACAAGCGACGCCGCCAAAACAGTGGCTAATAGGGCAATTTTCTTATTTCTCATCATTTTCTTTCACCTCCTCCTTTCTCCTTTTTCCAGTTTTTCTACGGGATTAAGCCGCCGTTAGCAGCTCCATACCCGCTCAACCCAGCAAACATTTTAACGTGCCCCTAGGCAAAGCACGAGTCGGGAGCATGCTCCCTTACACGCAGAGTCGCGTCTGCCCGACTGAACCACAATTCAATGACGGATCTTACGTTAAAGTTTGTGGAAAGCTGTTATAGAGGCTTCATCTATGTGGCATAGAAGCCCGCAGCCACAAAAATGCGTGGGGAAGGATGCCCCTGTAACGGAATATGCCATACGCCGAATAGCCATAGAAGCCTCTACGAAACCCCAAGTTTTAGACCCTCCCTTTAAAGAACCATTTAATTCAGCAGTCGAAAAAGCCATGCTTCTCCTTGGAGAGTCTGGAAAACAGGCAACGTACTATCATCTTGAAAAAACATTCTATCGCAAGTTTACAGCAGAAAGAATCATTAGGAACCAAGACTTGCCATGCCCGATATATACAAGAACGCTTCAAAACCCTTCGCTAAAAACCGCTTACGAAATAACTGAAAAAGGCATCAATATTTTATGTAGCTTAGAGAGAGACGGACAGAACCCCTACACTATGCACGCTAACGACGTCCCAGAAGGGTTAATCCTTCCAGCAATTCCTGGTGATATTTAAGCGATTTCTCTGTTAATTCATCCAGTTGTTTCTTTACGATTTTCCTGCCTTCCCGACGCGCCCTCTTCTTCAAATACAGCCTAATGCGTTTTTCAAGTAGTTTTAGGTCTAAATGATTAGCAGGCGGATTTTCTCCCTTGGCTAAATGCACAATGGCGTGTGCCAGAAACGTGTCCCCGGCACGGTTCAAAAGCCCCTCACGCATTTCCTTTGACGGAGCTGCAATCCCCGGCTCTAGTTCAAGGCTCCCTGCTTCTCTTTCCTCCACCGGCTTGGCATTCTCAACCCTTTCTCTTATCGCCGACTCAATGAACTGCTGACGGTTGATCAGTCCACCCTCACGCACGATTCTGTCCACCTCGTCAATGAGTGGTTTCGGTAAGCGCACGTTTTTTCGCGCAACAGCACCCCGCTTAGTCCTCGGCATCTCTCCACCAACGCATACGCATCACATGAAAGATTAAGGCAACCAACACACACATATATATTTTATTCCCTTCACCAACATCAAACGCCCATAGATACAACACAACAATAAAATGCACAGCAAAGGATGCCTCGTAATAGAAGCATACAATACGCCGAACAGCCATAGAACGCCCCTACGAAGCCCTTTCAGAGCTTAGGCTACCACCCAACAAAAATAGAGGGAAGAACAAGCGAGTGGCGAAGATGATGGGTTATCATTGAATTTGTGGAGAGGATGAATTGACCAAGACTAGAAGGAAAAAGAGAATCCTGCAGGAACAGGAAAAGAGGGAAAGGCGGGAGAAGCTTACACAAGAAGGGCGAAGACTAGGGTTTAAAACGGGGGAAGAATATCTTCTATGGAAAACTTTAGACGGAGAAGGGATTAAAGCTAAACACAATGTGGAGATTTTAGGAAAAGAGGTAGATCTTTTTATTATGCCTAACTTAATAATAGAAGTGGGCTTCTTAGATGACTACGAGAAAATGAAACATGAAACGTTTAAGAAACATGGTTATAACATTCTGCATTTTCCTAATGAATTAATTTATAACAAGGAAATACTTCGTAAACACACTGTTGAAATGATCAAAAGAGCTGTGAGTTCCTCATCTTTTGTTATAAATATGCACGATCGGTGACTAGGACTTGAACCCGTTTGGGTATTAGTCCCGGCGGACCAGCTCTCGGACATCAACTAATGAAGTTTATTAGCAAGGTGAACTCTATTCTTTTCTCGCGCCCTAACTGTCTGCACCTCACAGAATCCAATCACCCTGAGTTGGCATGGTTCTGAACCCTTTTGGGTATAAGTACCTAGAAGCCTAAACCATTATGGGTGCTGGCCTCAACATAAGTGCTAGTTTGGACGTCGCGCGCTAAATGTGTCACCGTTTTTATTGCTATTTACCGAAAAACGCCCAAACCTACTGTTCGAAATAAACTTATAGCGATTTTGAACTGCTGAAGAACCAAAAGTCTTAATAGGTGCGAACATGCATGTACATGTTGTTAGATGCACATGCAAGTGGAGTTGTGAATGGCGTGTCTGTTCACGAGTTAATTGGGAATTTATCAGATGCCCTTCATCAAAAGCCAGCAATTACAAACTTACGGATTGCACGATTAGTACTTTTGTTGAATCAAAACCTCGAATTAGGCTCTAATGGAATGTGGTTGAGAATAAAACAGGCTGGTCCTGCAAAGGTGGCGGTGGCACTAGTTAACGCCTACGGAAGATTCAACTCTCCAACCAGAGAAGACATTCTCCATGAGGCGACAGTAAAATATTACGACAAATTATTCAATCAGATATCCTCATATGCCAGCAGGCTCGAAGCAATACGGCAGGTTGCTGCTTTTTGGTCAAGAGTTAAGAACCGGCTACTTGAAGAACATAATGACTTCAAATTGAAGCTGCGTGACGATTATAGTGAATACTTGGTCACAACGCTCTCAAGTTCTCAGAATTTCCAACTGGACAACACTTACTTCAAAGGAATATCCACTACACTAGGCTGTGCAGTCGTTACAGAAAAAGAACCTTGGGTTCGTTCTCGAGTCGGAATCGCCAGGGAAGCAACAGACATTCTGCGAGATAGTGGAATTCTTACATCTGCACGCGCTCCAGACGCAACTTTTGTAGCGTCGACTCATATAGAACCTTTACACTATCCCTCGGTGAAATTCTACAACACCGACAAATTGAAACTAGGAATACCGTCGGTCTCTCCATGGCGACCTTCTGACGTGGACATATATAACCCACCCGAAGGGTTGCCTGTACCGACAAACGCTGAACTAATTGTAAACGAGATTGCAGGCAAGCCATTTTTCAGTGCTCAAGGAATCGTGTCAAAACATGGCCGGAGATCTCTCCAATATATTATGGAAATGTCTCACATGTATCCAGACGAGTTTCCACTTACAACCTTCACATCGGATGACGGCAAAGAGATAATTGCATCACGCAAGCTATCGTCTGAATTGCAGGACATTGTTCGAAGATTTTTGCCCACCTCAATTCTAGAGCCTGAAATCGCTGCCGTTCATCCTTTGGCCGCTGAATTGTTCTACCAAAAGTCTACGGATGAGGACGAAGAAGTGGTCGAACGTGTTGGAAACCGACTATTAGAGGAGCAAGAGATTTCAGCCGAAAGAATAGTTGGGAGGGAAGCTTCTGTACTATATGCTTTAGAAAATAAAGGCGTCATTGAGTATGGGAAAAATGGCAAGTACAAAGTCGTTAATCCCAAGCCATTAGGAGTATTGGTTGGATTGTTGGAATCAAACGTGGGAAAAATCAGCTATTACATAAAACCGGTTGGAACTTAAGATGGACTTCGAAGAATTTGTTTCATGGTTAACTCGGGAACTATGCCAAAACACTTTTGCTGACTACTCAAGTTACAAAATGGCGGCGAAAAATCCAAGTACTCAAGAATGGTCTACCTTAGTGAAGCAACTTGACCAGAGTCCAGTTAAAAAAGAATTTGTGAAAGTGCGGAAAGGATCCAAAAAGCAAATAGCATTTTCGAACATAAGTCGCCTCGAGAACCTTGAGATTCAACAACAGAAGGGTCTTCTAATAATAGAATGGGCGGGGACTAGGAAAGTCAGCCAAGATCTTAGTTTGAAGAGAACCGCGCGCCGTGATGTTCTCTTAGACACCATCGATGAAATGCGTGCTCAATTGTCACAATTCACAGCTCTCAATTTAGTAAGCAGGGTGGCCAGACTAGAGAAAAGCGTACTTGGGGAAACAATGGCTCACAATGAAACCGAGGGTGTCTACGAAGTTGTCTCTCTGTTATTGCCGTATTTGCTGGAAGAGGGGGAAGACATCTCAATTGATACAATTGTAGATCGAGTTGGAGCGCTTCGGAATTTCCACCCTCACGATGGACGTAACACCATTGATCGTTTATCGATTGAGAAGGTGATTCTTGAACTCGCAAGGAACAGATCTGAAGTATTTAGAATCCAAGACAGGGGGAATGACAGTATTAGCGCGTCGCGTGTTTCTGCATACCGTGGTGACAACCTTACTATGCTAAGGCTATACCCGAAACAAGGCTTGTACTACAATTTACATTATTTGGGTGAAGGAAGATCGCCTGTAACGAATAGACTTGTTGTGGCAATGCGAGAAGAGTTCGCGAAAATCTCAAGGATAGTTAAGAGTCTCAAGCTGAGAGCTAATGTTACTCCACAGATGATTTTTACCGTTGCTTGCGGCATTGCTAATCCGAAATGGTATTTTGCTGAAAAAACAAACGAAATCATTGTAAGCGTCAATATGCAGCTAGCACCGCTCGGGTATCAACTTGTTGAGTCCCGAGGGCTTTGGTTTCTGTCGGAATGCTTCCGTGAAAACACTATATCTCCAATTAGAACATATTAGCCGTTACAAAAGTCGACAAATCCATTCATTAATGAAGGGGCCGTATGCCAAATTGGAAAAAAACTTAAAGCTCTCATTGACATCTTGAACCCTGACGTGCATGTTTACAACTTCAGAGATGAAAAACCTCCAAGAATCGACAAATTCTTAGACGTTAGCGTAATGTTAAGAACTGAGGACGAATACAATTTTTTTAACCTTCTCGAGAGAGAAATCGTTAAGCTTTTGCAGAATTTCGGTTTTTTGAAGCGTTTCTCTGAAAAGCGCCATTTTTCTGACTATTTTCAGCAGCTCTTGGTGGCAAACAGGAACTTCTTCAAAGGTTTGACGCTTGAGAGGATTGTGGAAATTTCAAAGAGGCTTGATTTGAAGCCACCTTCTTACAGCAGAAGTGGAAGTGCCATCAAAGAACTCTACGAAAAAGAAAAGTATAAGGAGATTGAAGAGCATCTAAAACAAGATCTCTTGATAGTTCGTTGGTTGGATCTTTATGGAGCCAAGAGGCTGATTGAGAAAAGCATGAAGGAAGGAAAAGCTCTATTTCAAGAATAGTTAATCTCTTCAAAAGGTTAGAGGAAATGAGGAAGAAGGATCCGCATTTTTCAGGTGTAGCAGCATGAGCCTAAGAAAGTCATATTTGTTTCTAATAATTCTTGCTTTCTTCTTGTCAGGGCTGTCCTTCCTTCTTGCAACTGAATACAAGACGGAATGGTTTAGTGCTTTCATATCCAATACTGCAACAGGGATTGTTGCATCCTTGATTATAATTTTCTTTGTTGATAAAATAATAGAGAGAAACAAAGAGAGGGAACGGGTTGCAATTATCAGAGTTGCTATCCGTAGATTACGACTTCCCATTATATGGCATATGACTCTTTTAGTCAACATGTATAAAGCAGCAGTTCAGAATAAGCCTTCAACTTTACCAACAACATATCAAGACATTTTTACAGACGCATATTACAAGGAAATATCGTTTCTTGACTTCTCAAAAGATGCTCCTGTTGCACTAAAAATGGATTGGTTTAACTATATATATTCAGAAGTAATGATGTTCAAACAAAAATTAGAACAGATCGTTGACACTTACTCAGCCTTCTTATATGCAAAGCTAATAGATGTTCTTGAGAAAATAACTGACTCTCATTTTATCCATTTCATGCCTCAAGCAAAGATGATTCCTTTAGTAGACAGACAACAAGGTTTCAAGCGTGACTACACGATGCTTGCAGGGATGGAAGAACTTGTGAAAGAACATGTATTTTTGATGCTTCAATTAATTGAATACTATAATTCCTACGCTGATTCACCAATAGAGTTCAATCAAGATATATGGAGAGATGACGTTGCACCTAAATGGGGAAGCAGCAGAATATGAAAAAGACTTGAAAACTATACGTGAGTTTTTGAAGTTTGCAAAAGCTTCAGTTCTCAAAGGTGTGGCTTTAGAGCAGGAGTTTGATGGATTCTGTGTTGCCTATGATGGTTATTGGACAAGATACAGAGTTGTTGGTGATCCTGCTAGGTGTCAACTTCCTGAAGACACTTCAGAAATTATTGAGCTTCCTGAGTGTGCAAGAAACTGTTGGAAACTGCTCATGTTCAGGAGAAAGCCTGAGGATGTTGAGGCTTCTGTCAAGTTCCTGATTCCTCTTCTGAAGAATGGTGAGATCAAGAGTTTCAAACACAATGGAGATAGTCAGACAGCAGCTCTAACCAATGAAGTCTATGTTATTGTTATCTACACTTGGGGAACTGAGGAAAGAGACAGGCTTAAGGCAAAGCTGCATTCTATTGGCTTCACCAACATTCCTTATAGGAGAGGCTGCAAGATGTTTGAAAGCAAATTTGGACATTGGAGACAGTGGTTCAAAGAGTGAAAGTTATTGTGCAAATTCAAACCATACGGTTCCATTGAAAAGCTTGGTATAGAACTGTCAGGATACTGAGAGAAAGGAGAATGAGTTATGAAAGAAGAACTTGTTAAGAAATATGTTGGAGATATGCAAGGATTGAAAAGAGAGGTGGAAGGGTTTAAACAAAGATTCAACTGGGGAATTCCTAATAAGCAAGAACCAGAATTGGTTACCCATGAGTCAGTGATATTTTTCTTTTCAATTATCTACAAATATCTTGTTTTTGAGAATGTACCCGCCTTCATGAGCGGTAAAGGTCTAGATGCTGTTATACGACATGAAGATGAGATAATCAATGTAGAGTTTGAGAGATTCAGTAGCAACCTTTTGAATCCGAAACATCACTCTGATGAAGAAATAGCAGAGTGTAGTCTGCTTGTTTGCTGGGAAGATAATTCAAGAAAGAAACATGATTGCTGGAAACACATAGATGTGTTTGAACTAGGACATTTTTGGGAAGAAACTGGTTAGAAAATGCAAAGTTCGCTTTTCGATACGTTGCTGATATATGGAAGAAAGAAACTTTAATTAATTGATTACCTGTTTTTGCCTTCTGTTACTTTTCCTATTTAGCTCCCTCATATATAAAAAAGACGATTCAAACGTTTGTTTTCTATGGGTCTTAGAGGTCTGCTGTTCTAAACGTTTCGCCTACCTATCCAAGAATAGACGGGTCAAACATACTTATAAGGACTGATAGAAGAAAGTTATGATTAAGAATATTCTTCATGTGCTAATGCTTCTATATTGGAATTTGCTGTGAATATATAAAATTACTTCAGATAAATTATGTAGCGTTTCTCTAATGTAGTCGGTTATGGATTCTATAGTATCAGTTCCCCAATCGTGGCGAGTTCTCAAGCCAAGAATGTCAAATCCAAATTTGCCGTTCTTTGTCGTGGTTGAATATATACTGCCTAAATAATGTTCGATTTCAACACGAGTTTCCACAAAATCATCTATCCATCGCATTCTATTTTTCAATCCTTCGGCAAAGTCAGAATCCAATTTACTGAGTGTTTCGCTTTTGACTAGTTTTCGCATACGACACGGCAATTGGTCACCTTCTTTACCATAGTATTGCTTAGTTATCCATGCTAGCGTATCCAAGAATATTCTTGTAAAAATGAAGAACGATTTTATATCAAGTGTTATTAGTATCCAGTTCTTGATTGATTCTATACCCAATTTTTCGTCTGGTTCTTCACCTTTTTGCAGTGCCTCAAAGAGCCTTTTCGACAGAATCATACTTTTTTGAGTCTCAGCCTCAATTCTATCAACGATGATTTTTATTTCATCACCATAGCCAAGATAACTTCCATAAATATCCAGTTTTTTGGTGTTCTTACTATTACCTAATCTGTCTCTTAATACAATTCGCAATTCACCAAAACACCTATCGAAATTGCCAAAGTCCATAACATGGTATTTTACACACTGATTAATAATCATTGTTGGTTTAATGAGCGTCTTCATTCCCCATTATGAGATTCTGAAAACTGAAACGTGTAAGAAGTGCAAGACCGTAATAGCTGAACCTAAAACGTTGATTCGGATAATTCACAAAACTTAGTCTTTATCCTCAGATTCAAGCCATTCTTGTCGTTTTTTTCTGTCCATTTTGTTGACGCGGTCTATTTCCTCTTGAGCTTCTTGCTCTTCTCTTCGTTGAAACTCTTGCCTTAACGGGTCTTCTGTACCGATTTGATGCTGTGGTTCTTCTTGTCTTGATTCTGGCTTATAGGTATTGATAGAAGACAACGATGTTTCTGGAACTATGTACTTGGTACTTCAGGACGACGTGTGTTTCAATCGACCAACAGGTGCACAGGTGAACGGAGAATGTTATGAACTGTACCTAAATCACGGTCTAAATTGGAATCACACAAGTGACAGCGGATCAGAATTGAACCAGGCAAGCAGGTTAAGAGATACGCGATCTCGCTTAGGAAGCTAATCCGGGACAGACTTGGCATGAACCTTTATGTAAATTGTGTAATCGTTTTCACAAACAGAGATGCTGTTCTCCGTGTAGATAACCCGACAGTGGCCATCCTCAAACCTGATGAACTCTGCCAAGTTATCAAGAACCACCGTTCGGAAGTGATCCTCGGGAACAAAGAACTTGAAGAACTGGAGGCTGTGATCAGACCTCATTCCCAGTTCCACTAGCGATTATGCGCCGCGACGCGAGTCTGGTGAGGCTCCTAGCATGCGAATTGGAATTCTACTATGAACAATAGTGAAGCATAACAATTCCATTACTGCAATTCTTCCTTCGGAACAAACTTCAAATCAATTTTATAGTATTTGATCTTCACATTGCTCAACACAGCCGCAGAATATTCCAGTCTTTCATCAACTTCATGAACAATAATAATGCCTCGAACTTCCTCATTATTTGCAAGATTTTGCTTTACCCAACCCATATACCTTGTTATCTGACCAACAGTCTTGTCACTGCCTTTCTCTGTTTTGATTTCTATAACAACGAACTTTTTGTCTTTGTCAATGCACAATAAATCAATCGTACCTACGTCTGTGGGGTATTGCCTTCCTGGGATTCCTTTCTCGTCGTGATACAATTTTAAATCTCTCTCAATGTGCTCAAGATTTTTTTCCAAAAAATCTTCGAGTAATCGTTCCATGCTTGGAACGATCTCAGTCGCGGATAGTTCTTCCTCACGTTTCTCTTCTGTATAGATTTGCGTTTCTTTCTTTAGAGATAACTTAACGCTTTTATCTGGATTAATCGTAACCACGACAATATCTCCAACTTCTGCTGTAGGATGATTCTTATACCACTCCGTTAAGCCGTCAATACGGGCAGCGGAAGAATGCATCTTTGTGATGTATTTTCTTCCTTCATCATCATAAACGATAATTTCTTCACTTGGACGCGGAAAATATTCTCTAGTTCCAGCTACGGATATCAGCCCCCATTTTACCTCAGTTTTTGTTAAATTATGTTCAAACTCTGGCATGTTGGTCGCCTTCCGTATAACTACGTATTCGATGAAATCATTATTTATACCTATTCAGCCCGTTTGATATGTTTTGATAAAAACAGTTTTCTTAGAACACACTACACACAAGCATCCGCGATCGAAAGCATGCATGAGACACGTAAGGCTTCCTGAGGACGACAGTTTTAAACGCTCAAGTAAAATCAAAAGCCCCCCACAATTTGAAGTCGATTTTCTACTACCCTGCGCTCAAAACGAGCGAAATTTAGGCGAATCTGACATCTCGAAGATGGGGGTTAGGTTTATACTGTCGTTTAAAACTGTCAAGCCATTCGGGCAATGGACGACCTTGTACTCATTAGTTCGCGTACGTCATGTCGAGGGTCGGGTTTGAATCGGCGACAAATGGAGATATCACCCGCACACCCCTTTTGGAATTCGCTGAAAGCGCAAGCGAGAACTCCTTTGTAGGCTTCTTGAAAAAGTGGTAAGTATAACTTCGAGGAATATTGGCACTCGTGTTACGATTCAGAGAAGGTAAGAATCATGTCCAACAACGCGAACCTGGAAAAAATCATCATACAGACAAGCATCCTATTTGTAAGTATAGCTTCCGTAATTGGACTTACTCTAGGTGGGATGTTTCAGCAATACAGACTTGCTTACATTAGCCTAGGCAAGATGCTATATTACAGTGTGCCATTTGTCGTAGCATCTTTGGTAGCTTTCATTTCACTTATCGGAGAAGACCATACAGCAAACAAAGCTCTACTGCTCAAGAAGGTAGCGTGGTCTTTCTATCTCACCGGTTTCATTTCCATTCTTTTGCTTGCTTCATTGGCAACCCAAACCGAGGTTTTGCCAGAGGGGTTCTTTTTCACATTGAAGCCCATTGACATCGTGATTTGGCAGTTCATTGCTTTTTCCATTATCCTCGTTGGACAGCTACTGGCAAAGGGAAAGAGTGCACGTTGGGCACCCTTTTTCTGCCTGATTCTTCTAGGCGGTGTCTTCCTGATGCTATGTGGAACCTTTCAGACTTCTAACGTTGAAAAGTCAGGCGAATTTGCTCCTGAGAGACAAAACTTTTGCAATGCAACAGCAATCGACTTAGAACAGGGTCAACAAGTCCTAGGAAAGTTGCAGAGTCTCAACAACGAAGCGCGATTCAGTTACTACTTATTGTCTGCTAATGAATACAGCAAGATGAATGCAAACGCTAACTATATTACAACAAGCGCTTTAGCACAAGATTACTATGTAAACCAAGCCAGTTTTCTGAAAACTGTGCAATCATCAGGGAAATATTACCTCTTGATGCGAAACGAGTATTTCCTTGGTCATAATGTCACGTATTCAATTACCGTTTACAAGACACAGACACAATACAGTTCTCTGGGCATCCTGCTGGCTATCTTCGGGACTTCAGGACTAAGCTCCTATGCCTTGGCAATAGCCGAACAGGAGAACCCATTGACAAAAGTCAAAACGCGCGCGCTAATGTGTTATCAAGCTCTCCGGTTTAAAGCCTTCAGCAAAATGTGGCTTATTGTCAATCCACATATAAGTTAAGCAGTGAATGTTCAGTTTCTCGATTGTACCTTTGGATTCTTCGTCGATGTAGCTAGGAAAAACGGCAACAAGCTGAGGCTTCTTCTGCAATTTGGCTGAGTGAAAGAAAAGCTGCCCTATGGCTTCATAGCACTGCGTTCTTGTCGCATCTGTCTTGATTTCGAACAGAATGTTTGGATTGCAGGTTTCATCAATTGTGAACAAGTCAACATTGGGGCTATTCCCAACTGTCAGTCCAGCACTCTCCAGATTCTTTGCCAGTGTATTTACGACGAGTCCGTGGTCACACTGCGCTTCGATTTGCTTATTCACAGTGCTGACTTTCTTTTTGCCATAGAACTCTTCCTTGAAGATGCTGTCCCATCCAGATGCAGGTCCTTTTGCTGAGACTGTCATGGTTTTGATTCTCTCAACTTCACGCACAAAGTTGGCGATTTGCTCATTAAATCTTGGACTCTCGAATGAAGCAATAAGTGCAAGTTTGCTAATCACCTCTCCGTCCTCAACTTCCTGCCACTCTCCTCGAAATTCATTCCAAAATCTCGTTTTTCCTATGCCTTCCCTTCCACCGCCAATCTTGCCTCGATGTAGCAAGTAGACTCTACCACCAGAGTCATCTGCAAACACTCCTGAAATCGTACGATTAATCCCTTTAAAAGGTGGGTTTATTTCGCAAGTAATTGTGTGTGAATATTTCGAGTTCCATCTCGGTTCATGTGTCCCAAAAGCATTCCAATATCGGTTTTCGGACTCTTCAGATGCCCACCAAATTCCCAGCTTCTTACTCCATGAAGCTTCAAGTTTAGCATTTCCACCCTTGTAGCCAATTTCTACTACGCCGCGCTTGTCCGTACTCTTGCGCAGTTTCTCCAGGAAAAGCATCTGAGTTCTCTTGACTGCGTCTTCGTTCTCAATTATCTTCAGCACTTCTATCCTGCTTCTCCCAATCAACGTAAGCTCTGATTCTACTAATAAGCGAACACTATCTTACGAGTTCGCATGTTGCGTTTGAACATTCGACGTTTTGCTATATATGCCATGTTGCTAAATGAACATCTGACGTGCAACGCTCAACATGCCCACGATATTCATCAAGTATACTTGCTTACGTCTTTTGGACAGCTCTTGGATGCCAACAAGACAAAGCTAACAATCTGTGTACATTAATCCTTGGGCAATTTCGTAGACCATCGCTGCTAGTATCGGGATGATAAACAGCAACCCAAGCACAAAATGCTGATATGCAGCTGACAGCCAATTGGATTTTACAAGTAATAGCTTGCTGTTCATTTCAGTGCTTCCTAGTTTTTGCGCTATCCAATATCTTCTACGTTCTTCGAGAGGTTTGCCCGCAGTTAATGCTAAATCGTTTTCCAAATCCTGCGAAGTAGTGAAAAAATGATACCTGGCAACTCTGGTTGCGTTCCATGAGCATATCCCGGCTATTATGAAATGGAAGACTGGAAAAAGCAACAAGACGAATATCAACCTTTGTCCGATGAATACGATCGCAATCGATAAAATGGATACGGCGAATCCTATACCTCCGAACATGGATGTTGCTTTTGACTCAAGGGTATCTTTTCTCTGCATCTCAGTATCGTAGACATCATCTACGATGGGCTGGAGATCTTCAGTGTCGCCTTGTTTCAGCTTTTCTTCCCAGCTTTTGGCAACTTTTGATGGATCTTTTTCCTTGTATTCTCTCATTAGCTGACGATTTGTCCACCAAGCAATGATCGACGGAAGTAGGAACTCCACAACTGCTCTTCCTTTCATTATTTTTTTAGATCCTCCTGAACCAGAATATCCACAATAGTTTCCGCAATTGGAAGCCCGGCTTCTTTCTGTAGCCACGCCCATTCACCATTTGGATTTATTTCGAGGAAATAAAAGCCACTAGGCGTCTGAACAAGATCTATCGCTCCAAAAACAAGTCCAAACCTCTTCACTAAATCGACACATTTTGATACAACGTCTGATGGGAGCTCACAAGGTTGAAACCTTACCCCTTCCTTGACTATGCGCCAGTCCGTAGCAATTCCCTTCTTTCTTGATTCTGTAACTACCTCGACAGAAAAACACTCATTGCCAACTATAGTCAATCGATAATCTTTCTTCTCGCTCAGAAGCTCTTGAAATATTGTTGGTGCAAGCCTGAACTCGCTCCGAGGGATGTCGTCGATAGTATCGATAACGTTTGTGAAGATGAAGTAGTCCTTTTCCTTCTCTTCTATCAACGGCAAATACAGGGCCTTTGCTACGACCTTTCCATCGCAATCATTCATAAATCGCATGACCTCTTCCTTGCTTGTCGTTATGCAAGTTCTAGGAATTCTCAATCCGACTTCTTGAGCTAGTCTGAGCTGAACGATCTTGTTTTCAGCAGCGTGATTCCTATCCGGATCGTTAAGCCAAAAGAGGTGCCTAATGCTTTTTAGTCCTTCAATAAAAGCGTGCCACTGGTTCTCAGCGAACGCAATTACAGACTCATTCGGACGTTGAGTTTCAGGACTGAACTCAAAGGGTTTTCCTGGTCTGCGAAACCAAACACTCCCACACTGATTGACCAGGTTGTAATCAACTCCTTTCTTTTCGATTTTGAAGGACATACTAGGAAAAGTGACCAATACGTCTGATCCAAGTAGATTTTCGGTGTTTATCCTTAGAAATTCCCTTTTGCCCTTTTTGAGTAGCCTCACAACATAATCGACTGAAATGTCATATTTGTTTGAAAGGATCAGTATCATGAATGAGAATTACCAGAGTCCTTATATAAATAAATATAAGACAGCTACTCAATGATTTCTAGTGCCATATGCGACCGTCTTTCTGATCTTCACCTTTTTCGACGTCACATTTCTTGGTCTTACGTTCTTCTGCCCCGTCTATAGCAAAGATCCATTTGCCATTTTCAAACACAATCATCATATCCGCAGACTCGTCATAAGAAGCATGTTCATCTAACGTTGCACGACTAGGGCCTACAACTTCCTTTTTGAATCTGAACAAGTATGGCTCACAATTATTCATTTTCTTTCCCGAATATTCTATCCTGCTTGGTGCTAATCAATTTTTCTGATTGACCCAACCCTGATTTATTATTGCTGAAATAATTGTCCGAGCTAGGTCTAGACGGACAGATCACGCTTTCTTTCGCAGGATACAGAAGGATGGCGCACGCGCATAAGTGATTACAGTACCGTTCCAGAAAGTGACGGCAGTACCATACTTAATATGACGGCAATATCTATGTTACAATACTGTCACTTTTTCCATGAAGTGCCATATGGAAATGAATGAATAGTCCACATTCTTAGGTTTTGTAATATAAGTTTTATCAAAAGTTCATGCCAAAGTCCATGTCTTTCATTGCGCGCGCTGGGTACGGTCCAGTGAAATAAGAAAAAAGTAGTCGCGTGTGTCCACGAAAAGAAGGAAGCAAAAAGCAAGTCTCTGGGTTTTCGAATGACCATTAAGTTGGTCGTCGTGCCTCCTGAGCCAGATCAAAAAGATGGCCGATACAAACGTCTTTTAGCGCACATCTATCAATTTCTATCGTTAGAAAGAGAGAACCTGATTTGCTATTCTGACAATCTTGCAGACTTGTTGATCAATCTGGTTGAGCATTACAACCAAGCAATTTACCCGCCCAGAATGCTAGACGTCTTATCATATCAGATCATTAAGAATCCTTTACATGCACCAAAGATTGAATATGCTGCTTTGCCAGACCTTCCAAAAACCGACTGGGAATATACTGCAAAGTTGACTAAAGACATCCTTATCTTCATTCAAAGAATAGGCGGTCTTGAAAAATCTGAGATCGACACGTAACTTGCAAGCTTTCCCAGACAATCCAGATGTTGAAAGGCAAATCTACGGTTACACGTTCATTAATGTATCGCTTGAAAGTTGCCTAGCGAATGCCAAGGTAACGACGCCTATGTCTGGCTAATATTACAAATATAACCTTGGCTCCGACATGCGCTAACTGATGAGTCTCTAAATCTCCGAAAAATGTACGGATTATGTCAGAAGATCCTTAGCGTTTCTCCACATTTCATCAAACTTCTTTTCAGCCTCATTTTTACTCTGCTTTGATATCTCCTTTATCATAGACATTTTCTTTCCGATATCCTTTAACGATGATCCAACGTTCCAACCCTGAGTTTGAGTCAATATGAATCTATCATGAATCAAACTTGGCTCACATTTTCTTACTTGATACTGTGGTCTTTCTGTCTTGAATCTCTGACATGCCCTCCTGAACTGTCTTTCTTTTTCACCGCCGCCTGTATACTCTGTCAGAAGCTTGATCGGCAGATTTTCTGGGATTTGAAACAAGAACTCCAGTGTTGTTTCGTCAACGTATGGATCGATAATCTTTGCATAACTCTGGATACTTCGTAGAATTCCTTTTAGCTCAAGAGAACCAGAAAACGGCTCCCCGGGAGGAATGACTATTTCCCTCACGGTCTGTGAGATCATAATATCTTTGTTGTAAATAAGCTGTTTACCAGCAATGCTCCTCAGCGCCGTGATAGTCCTTCTTATGCGTGTGTCAACTCTCAGAAATTCTTGGGCTCGGTCCAACTTTCCAATTAACTCATGGCTATTTGCTTCTCGAAGATTCTTTCTCTTGATGGACACTGAAGAAACAAAATCCCTAATTCCTCGTACTAATGAATCATGTTGGTTTTCTATATTGCGTTCCTGGATCAAGAACTGATTCTTCTGCTGTTGGTCAAGAGCAGATTTGGTTAGTTTTCTCCCAATTCTACCTGCTAATGACGACTCGAATAGATTTGCGGCGAATGCCGCCGCTCCTTCGCTTATAACAGCCTTACCAATCTCTGTTCCGATATTTCCGCGCCCTCTTAATCGGGAGAGTTGATCGAGTAAGAGTTGCTCCTGTTGAACGTACTGTTCCAAGTGACTTTTGATGTCTTGAGACATACTTGTCTACGACCAGAATAGTCAATTCGAATATTTATCCGCATTAGGTTCTCAGCGCAATGTTCCTCGTAGACTTCTACTCAAGTTCAAGATGGCAATTATGCTAGCCGCTTATGCCCTCTTAATTTCTCATGCTTTTATTTGAGAAAACAATACGATATTCTGGAAGACCCTGAGAAATGGACCCGAGAAAAAAACTGGCGGACGTATTGAAACGTTTTCCCATGTCAGGATTGGTGTTGGCACTCTTCACTCTCTATTTTCTTGTCTCCATTTTGCTTTCAGTGGCCATCTACATGAGGCTTCAGGACACACCGACAATGTGCATCAAATGTTGCAATGTTGTGCTATATTACACTAATTATACTATCCTACCATCGGTCGCCATTGGCGTCTCATTTTTGGTTTTTCTTCTCTTTTTGCAGAAACAGCAACAGAAATCGTCCGCAGACCTTTTCTGGGCTTACATCTTAATGCTCATGTTCTATTTTCTTGTTGTATTGATCTCGTTTACAGTCTGCAAAGTGCCAGAATACGCTTACCAGTGGCTTCCACTCCTAATGTTGTTCATGTGGTACAGACCCCAAAGCAGGATAACTTACAAAAAGTCTCTGCTAGCGTTTGCCGCAATTTTCCTAATCGGCATCCTAATACCGCACATCACCGCATTTGAATGCTTCAACTGCATTGCGTCTAAAGTGCCGGCCTTTAGCAACAAAACTGAAACTGTTGAATTCGTTGCCGGATACATCCGCGACACTACCACCTTTTCGAGTGACAACAACCTTAGAGCAAATAATGACTTATGGAAATTCCTTCTGGTCGGAGTGGGTCAATGTGGAGAGGTTGCTATGGCAACAACAGCTTACCTCAACACATTTAACATTCAGACTAGAAAAGCAAGCTTCCCTGGAGAGGATCACGTATTCGTTGAGGCTAAGCTAAACGGTACTTGGTGGGTAGTTGATCCAGGATATTACGGCTCAAAACTACTATCTAGGAGCGAAAGAGCTGCAGACAGAGTGCGTGAAACTGGGACGATTTCATACGTCGCCGCCTATGAAGAACACTCTTTTACAGAGCTGACGCCTTACTACGTCGGCACAGACACTGTCATAATCAGAATCACCGACGATGGAGAAGCGCTAACTGACGTATCAGTGCTTCTCGTCCACACACTAAGGTATGATTCCAGCGTGTATGATGTGCAGTTGCCGGGGCAAGGCTATGCATTCCACACCGACACTGACGGCAGGGTTACGATCCATTTAGGGAAGCTTGCATACACCGCGCCTTTTGAGAAAACTGACCTATACTACTGGATCTACGTTAATGGACAGAATACAAGACACAACGTGACGAGCACTGGAAGTGGCCAAACCCAGCTAGTGGAAATAGACCTCTCACGGAAAGACTGAAGCAGCTGAAAGTGGACTTGAACCCGTTTGGGTGCTAATCCCGGCGACCGCACCTTGTGAAAACCTACGGTTTCCGCGCTTCCACTGTTGATTGGAGCTTGTTTTAAGTTGATTTTTGGAATTTCTGGAGTGGGTATTTGTTGTTGAATTTGTACTGCGGGGACGGTCCTGTTAGCGTGGCTTCAAGACATTCATTTATGTCCATGTTCGCTTGTTTTGCCTTAGTTCTTAATAGTTCAGCGACCTCTTTTCTCGGCGTTATGCCTGTCATTCCTGGTTTAGGCATACTTTTTCATCTCCTTTTGGTCGATCTCTGCGCTTCCGTTGTTGAAACCATTCTGGAGCTTGTAAAAATGTCAGATCTAGCCCGGATTCGAGGGGGAAGAGCGTTCGCGCACGACTCTACTATGATGCGGGCGTTGGCACCGTAGAGAAGATGGCTAGATGTGACGCCAAGAAGCTTAGAGCCATGCTGATTGATTTTGTTCAAAAAGGCTTCGATAGAATAGCTTCGTTGCCTAATCAGGCAGGGTTCACCGTGGCAGAAGCCAGAAAACTCCCGAAAATAGTTGAATATCGAGAGCACAAAAAGACGCCAGAGCCTCCAAACGTGTCCAATATGCTTTCCGTTTGACACGCGAAGAGCAATTTCTGCCAAATGTCTAGGGTTCCATCTGTGGCGGGCGGGGTGGGATTTGAACCCACGACCACCAACTTAGGAGGCTGGTGCTCTATCCGTGCTGAGCTTCAGTAGAGAGTTAAGTAGACTCTCTCTACCCGCCCATGTTCTCCCGCCCAGTATTTCTCTTAGATCCTCTGACGTGATGACTACAGTATTTGAGCCTTGGAGTAGTCTTGAATATTCATGCTTATATTTCTGGATGGTCACAACAATTGTCTTACTGAATCCCGATTTTGCGTAAGCTTCAATTTTCTGACACAGTTCTCTTGCCCTTTGCTCCACATCATGCCAGTATGTGCATTCCAATATTATGTTGTCTAACGTGAAGTCGGGAAGATAGAATTTGCCTTCACATTTTATCATATGTTCATATTCAAATCTAATGCCATTTTCAGTGAGAATCTCTGCCACGTTTAGCTCCAGAATGTTCCGGTATTTTCGATTGTGATATTTATACTTGTATTGTAGAAATTTCTTGAGTTTTTCTTGCTGCATTTGATGATATTTGCCAGGCTTGTTAGTCTTCATCTGAGTGTGCCAGTTGCGTAACTCAACTCTTCCTCCGTTTGACTTCCAAGAGTGCTGCTGTTGTGCGTATTTGGGATCGAAAAAGCCCCGACTATTTTGTCTGGTTCTGAAGCCGCCTAGTTGTATACACCAATTATCCTCTTTCAGCCCGATTATAGAGGTTCTGAATCCTTCACGCTGTGGAAAAGCCTTGACTATCTTGCAGAAGATTCTGTAATGCATCAGGTATTTCTCGTCACGCCAGTCTCGTAGAGTACTACTCCCAATACGAAGTTTAGACGCCATCTCTCTCCAAGAGAGTCCGTACAGGTCTCTTGCAAAAAGTATCAATTCCTTTTGCTTTCCTTTAGTGAATATGCACCGCATGTCGTTATCAATTTCAAGGATGCTTCTAGTTACTTAAGATTATGGCCAGAATTGTACTGAGCTACCCGCAAGTTTCACTTAACCGTACTTTGGCTTCCTGCAGATTTTAACTTAATGATTTCTCCTCTGCAAAAAACTTAAACTGACACGCAACATCAACTGTACTGGCAGCCGCGGGGGTACCCGAGCCAGGTCTAAATAGGCGGCCAGAAGAAGCCTAAGACAAGGGGGAGGACTTAAGATCCTCTGGCGAAGGCCTACGTGGGTTCAAATCCCACCCCCCGCACCTCGGATTGGGGCATCTTCCAAGCCCGCTTTTTCCTGGAAAAACTTGCTTGACAGTTATGCGTGATGTGGAATTTTTGGCTTCAGTCCGCTGGCAAAAATGCGCTCTTGCGTAGACTGGGCGGGTTATCGAATTTTTGTCTCATGAAGTTGCAATCTGAGGTGTGAATTTTCTGCCGTAGCACGTAGGTGCATGAAAGCGCGCGCCAACAGTCTTCGTGAGCGATGTATGCTGCGTATTGCCAGCCACCGCAAGATTGATGAACCTATCCTGAGGTCGGCCGAACACTATCTTTCCAGCACAAAAGTTTTCCTTTCTATGACTCGCGTTGGGATTCTGTCCATCAGCATTCTCTCCTCAGGCTTTTCAGTCAACCCAATTGGGTGAAGCTTCTCACCCAGCTTCAAAGCTGTCTCCAGTTTCGCATTTCTCTCTGCATATATCTCCAAGAGAACCCCGCCTTTCTTTACATTCTCTCCAAGCTTTGCCTTGAGCACGACTCCTGCTCCTTTTTCTTTCGGCGCTCCAGCTTCTCTTGCAATCTTGGCAGTGTCTTCGTTGTTGATCCAAAGGACCCTGCCGCCCCTGTCAGTCGTTAGCTCTGCCTTCTTGTCGCCAACTTCTATGTCTTCAGGTTTCACTTTCGGGTTTCCGCCCTGCGCTTCAATAATCTTTCTGAGCTTCCTTTCTGCCTTTCCTGATCTTAGGAGTCTCTCTGCCTTTTGTTTTCCATTCTCCACACCGACCATCTCAAAAAGTATGCCTGCTACGTCTATGGCTTTTTCTTTAAGGTCACCTGGGCCATTTCCCATTATGGCTGAAAGCGCTTCTCTTGCTTCCAGCGCAGGGCCTATCGCGAATCCAAGAGGTTGCTCTCCGAAAGTGACTGCACACTGAACCTTCATTCCAAGACGCTTTCCCAAATCTATGAAGTCATACGCAAGCGCATGTGCCTCTCCAATCGTCTTGATCTTAGCGCCTCTCCCAGTAGGAATGTCCACAACCACGTGGGTTGCACCTATCGCCTTCTTCTTACTCATAATTGACGGAAGAAGCATGGGATCTATTGCAAGCGGATATTCGACCTGGATGAAAATGTCGTCTGCAGGCGCCAACTCTAAAGCTCCGCCCCAGACCATGCAGCCGTTTGTCTTCTTCAGTACTTCCTTTATTTCTTCAATGGTCAAGTTTACAGGACACAGAGTTTCCACACGGTCAGCCGTTCCGGCGGGTGACGTGACTGCTCGGGAAGAGGTTTTGGGTATAGTGAACCCTGCGGCGGCGATGATTGGCACTATCAGAATTGTTGTTTTGTCGCCGGGTATTCCGCCTATGCTATGCTTGTCAAGAATCGGTCTCTTGTCCAAGCTGAGAGTACTGCCGGTTTTCACCATCGCTCTTGACAAGGCTTCAATTTCGTCCATGCTCAGACCGTGAATGTAAAGAGCAGTTATGAAAGACGCAAGTTCAACATCACTCAGGTGGCGGGTAACTACATCCTTAACTATCGTATCTATTTCTTTTTCTCGCAGTCTTTCGCCTCGGATTTTTGCCTGGACATACCTGATCGCCTCTGGGGTTTCGGCAGATTGCACCTCCACACTTTCCCCACCCTTTATTCCCAGTTTTCTTGAAATCTCTTCGTAAAGTCCAACATAGTTACGCGGAAAGTTGCTGGCCACGTTGGCGATGGCGATCACCTGCTGCTTTTCATAGGCTATCCTGACTCTGTCCGAAGAGTGCACGCCTAGGAAGCTTGCGGTTTCGTCATCCAATATTGCTATACTTCTTCCGCCAGCCTGAATTTCTAAAAGCCGTGCTTTGAGCTTCATCTGAATCCACACCTCAATTATTGAGCAGCTCAATAGTTAAAGGTTTTAAGGAGCCAAAGTCAAACAACAAAACGAGAAGGGTCGGGTCAAGTTGAGATACATAGACTTCGTTGACTTGAACTACACACCTAAAGAAACAGATGTTATTTGCACGTTTCACATTGAACCCGCCGGAATCAGCATGAAGGAAGCCGCGGGCGGAGTTGCCGCTGAGAGTTCAGTTGGAACGTGGACTGAGCTCACAACGGTCAAGCCTTACGTTGACAGGCTCGCTGCTTGTGTCTTCGACATCGATGGAGGCCTCGCGAAGATAGCCTATCCGTTAGAGCTTTTTGAACTCGGAAACATGCCCAACATCCTAAGCAGCGTCGCTGGAAACGTGTTTGGATTGCGAGCTCTCGAGAACCTGAGGCTCAAGGACATTGACTTTCCGTCAAAGCTTGTCAGGAGCTTTAAAGGTCCGAAATTCGGCATTGAAGGAATCCGCAGACTGCTAAAAGTTTACGACCGCCCTCTTGTAGGAACAATAATCAAACCTAAACTGGGATTGAAAACGGCTGATCATGCCAAGGTTGCCTATGAAGCTTGGGTCGGCGGGTGCGACATCGTTAAGGATGACGAGAACTTGGGCAGCCAGAGTTTCAACCCCTTTGACGAACGCGTTTTGAAGACTCTTGAGGCCAGAGACAGGGCTCAGAGGAAGACGGGGGAGAAAAAGGTCTACATGGTCAACATCACTGCTGAAACTGGACAGATGCTGAAACGAGCAGAATTCGTGCTTGGCCACGGCGGAGAATATGTTATGGTTGATATCCTAACGTGCGGTTTCGCCGCGTTGCAGACCCTGCGCGATCAGGGCTTTAAGCTTGTGATTCACGCACACAGAGCAGGTCACGCGGCATTCACCAAGAGCCCGAAGCATGGAATTTCGATGAAGGTGATTGCGAAAGTAGCAAGGATGATCGGCGTCGACCAGCTTCATGTCGGTACTGTTGTTGGAAAGATGTTTGAAACAAGAGATGAAGTGAGAGAGAACTGTGAAGCGTTGAAGACCGAGATGAGTGGCTTGAAACCAGTGTTACCTGTTGCTTCAGGCGGTCTGCATCCGGGACTGGTTCCGTCATTGATGGAGTTTTTTGGAAAAGACTTCGTCATCCAAGCTGGTGGAGGCATCCACGGTCACAGTGACGGAACAGTTGCGGGCGCGAAGGCGATGCGGCAAGCTGTGGACGCAGCTCTGGAAGGTGTGCCACTGAAGGAATATGCCCGAGCCCATGTGGAACTCGAAACTGCACTGCGAATCTGGGGACAGCGGCCTTAAGGTCAGGCTTACTCGAAAATCCACGGGTACATCCTGCGCACGACTTCAGTCACCGAGTGCGGTGAGACTATTCCGTCCTCGCATATTATGCCGTGAATGAAATCTCGTCGGGTCACGTCGAAAGCGGGGTTTCGTATGACCAAATTTCTGGGCGGGTCTTTCCAAATCTCGTTCGGGCTTCTTTCCTCTATCTTCTCATAATCGCCATACATGGTTGCCGGGTCAAACTTCAACAGTTCCGAAACAACGTAGAATGGCGTTCGGGCTTCGTGTGCTGCAAGCGCGATTGTGCTTGTTCCTATCTTGTTTATCACGTTGCCCTCTGAAGTTATCGCGTCCGCTCCTACGATTGCAAGGTCGACCTGATTCATGAAGAACCGTGCAGCAGAATCCACGATGAGAGTCGTCTTTACGCCTAAGTCCAGCATTTCCTTGGCTGTGGTTCTGCCCTGAAAAACAGGTCTGGTCTCGGTACAGATGACTTCAAACGATTTTCCCTCCTGTTTCGCTCTTTTCAGAAGGTAAGTCACCGTGGATGAGTGGCAATGTGTCAGAATGGTGGAATGGTTCCTTATTCTTTTGGCTCCTATTTGAGCGATCTTCTCTTTTGAATCGTCAAGGTTTTCCAGAAATCTTTGCGAAGAAAGAGAAACCGTTCTCGCCAGCTTTTGAACGCTGGTCTCCCTGCTCTTTTCTGCCTGATTTATCATCCACCGAACAGCGTTTCTCATAAGTGGCTCTGTTTCTCTTGCTGCAAAAAGAATTTCCTTCGCTGACAAAAGCTCTTTCAAAAAGTCTCTCTTGCTCCTTGCCTTCGTCTGTCTTGCCAGCACTTCTACTGCTTTTATTGCGGCTATGGCAATGTTTCTGGCACCTTGTATCTCAAGTCGTTTTATCTTTTCAGCTGTAATCTGGATTGATTCAGACAACAATCTCACCTGCAAGAACGCTTACCCATTTTATTGCGGAGTACACTATAAATTTTCGGTAGACACTGTCGCGCTGTTGGAATATTTCGAGAGAGGAAAAAGCGCGTGCAAGTGTTGAAATGATAAGGATGACGGAAATTTTCAAGTGCTTTTGATTTGCTTGATGTCCTTGTTTCCTATTTTGAGAAGCGGTCGTTCTTCCACACGTCTGCTGTGTCGCTGTAGCCTCGGACTTCCCAGTAGCCCATCTCCTTCTTTGAGGTGAATTTTATCCTCGTAATCCACATTGCGCTCTTGTAGGCATATTTGCTTGGAACAACCAGCCGCACAGGAGCACCGATGTCGCCTTCAAGATAGTCTCCATTGAGCTTGTAAGCCAAGACAGCATCGTCTCCTGAGAGCTCCTCCAACGTCAGAGAAGTCGTGTATCCGTCCGCACATTCGAAGGAGGCAAACTCGGCTGTGGTCTTAGGCTTCACCAAAGCGACTAGGGACTTGAATCTGACTCCTTCCCACCTGCACTTGAGAACGCTCCAACCTTCGACGCAGTGAAAGTCGCTCACAGACTCAACCTTCAGCAGCTTCAAAAATTCGTTCCAATTCAACCGCAAAGGCTTCTCGACTTCCCCGTCCACTGTGAGAACCCAATCCTTTAGGCTAATCTTTGGAACAGGGACACCGATAGTCGGGTGGTCTTTGCCCCATCTTAGAAGCCGTTTGATGGCGGTTTGGTTCGGAGGAAGCTCTCTGCGTTCGTTATCTAGGTTTTTTGGCGCCATGTTAGTTCAGATAGAATAGATTGATCATGAGAAATAAGGATTGCTAGGAAGAATCATTTCAGCGCTTATGATTCTAGCCCTCGAAGTTTCCCAAGAAGCTTGTTATCTGTTTTTGAGTCTTCTGTTCCTTAGCGAAGTTCGAGACTCTGACTCCAGCTCTTCTTACGTTGAGTTCGGAATCGCTGAGCAGTTTCTCAAAAAGCTCCCACACCGTTCTTTTCAAAATCTCCAACTCGTCTGCTGGATTGTCAAGGGTTTTCGACTTGCTACGAATGTTCATGTCTGTGAAGACAGCGATTATTCCAACGGACTTGAAGCCGAGCCCTCTCTGCCTTACATCTTCATGCACTTCTTCGCACAGTCTGTCAGTTCTGTCAAGAATGACCTTCAAATCCCTTGTGTCTTCCTTCAACGTTGCAATCCTGCTCATTGATTCAGCCTCACCCCGCTCTTGAACAGGCTCGTCATCTATTCCCATCGAAGCATTATGGAAATAGGTTCCCAGTTTCCTTCCAAAAACCTCAATCAGTCTCCGCACATCGTACTTTGCAAGGTCGCCAATCGTCCGAATTCCCATCGTTTCCATTCTCTCTTTGGTCTTCACGCCGACACCGATAAGATGATCAACAGGTAGCGGGGCCAAGAAGCTTTCAACTTGGTCAGGTTTGACAATCGTTAGACCGTCAGGTTTTTGCGCGTCGGCTGCAATCTTGGCGACAAGCTTGTTGGGGCTGATCCCCATTGAGCACGTGAGTTCGCACTGGGCTCTGATGTCATTCTTTGCTCTTCTTGCTAGTTCTGCAGCCTGCTCAAAACTACCATTGACTCTTCGGCTCACATCCAGGTACGCTTCGTCTATGCCAACCTGTTCAAAGTAGTCGGCATAACCTCTCAGAACCGTCATTGTCTTCTCAGAAACCTCTTCGTAGAGCCGATGATCCACCGGTAAAAATACAGCTTCGACATTCTCCAACTTGCTTTTGGCCAAGGCGATTGGCATGCCAGACTTGACGCCGTACCTTCTGGCCACGTAGTTCGCTGTGCTCACCGCTCCGCTGTCTTGACTACGGCCTGAATACACACAGACAACCACGGGCTTGCCTTCAATAGATGGGTTTCTCCTCTCCTCTATTTGGGCGAAGAAATAGTCAAAGTCCACCAGCATTATGACTCTAGGCTGCAAGGCTTTCTTTCTCAAGAACTAGAAAAGCTGTAAATGATTTACGCCTTTCCTCTTCCGAAATTTATAACCCTTCCGGAACAGTCTGGCCTGCAACTTGGAACAGGCGCGGCTGTGGTAGAAAAGACTAATCTTGTCGAAGACACATGATTTCCTAATCAAGCGCGATGTGCAAGACAATGGATGTCACTACTAGACGCATAGCAATGCAGCGGATCAAAACACTTTTCCGCTTGGCAAAGGAGACTTTTCATGCAGACCCTTCTCTGGCTCAACACTACGTGGACAACGCAAGGAAAATAGCCATGGCCGCCAAAGTTCGACTGCCGAAGGAATACAGGCACCAAGTGTGTCGACACTGTAAAAGCTTTATCCAGCCAGGCGTGAATTGTCGTGTGCGCATCCAGCAACGGAGAGAACCACACGTGGTAATAACATGCCTAAACTGCGGCAAACAAACGCGGCTACCCATGAAAAAGAAGGAGGGGAAATCGAAAGTATGAGTGAATTGACTGCTGGAAAGAAACGTTTCGTCAAACACACGCTGAGTGAAGAAAGCCCAACAATGCTGATAGGCAAAGGCGGCGTTTCAGAAGAAGTGCTGAAAGAGGTTGCAAAGCAGCTGGAGAAAAGGAAGATGGTGAAAGTCAAACTTTTGGGCACGGCTCTCAAAGGAGGCGAAACAAAGCAGATTGCTACGCGAATCGCTGAGAAAACAGAAGCCTCATTGGTGGATGTTAGAGGGCACACTTTCATGCTTTATAAGCGACGCAAAAAGTGAAAGCCTTTATATGAGGCTACATGATTTTACTGAAGGAAAAGTCAAGAGGACACAGAATCTTGATAACTCCCAACGATGTCCCAGCGTCAAAACTCATCGAAAGACTAGCTAAGCACATGAAACAGAACATAGACCAGCTGACCCCACCATCATGGGCAAACATTGTAAAGACAGGCGTACACGTCGAGAAACAGCCGCAGAACCCCGATTGGTGGTACATCCGTTGCGCTTCACTGTTACGGAAAATCTACGTTCACGGACCAATAGGCTTGGAGAAATTGAGAGCTGACTATGGAGGAGGAAAGGGTTTCACAGTTACGCCTAACCATGTAGCCAAGGCAGGCGGAGCGATATTAAGAAAGGCTCTGCAGCAGTTGGAAGCTGCGGGCTTAGTCGAGAAGTCGAAGCCCCATGGAAGAAGAGTCACACGCGAAGGTAGAAGACTTCTGCAGGAGATGGCTGAGGAAATCAGTCGGGAATTGGTGAAACAGCTTCCTGAACTGGAGAAATACCAGAAGGGTGACTGAGGTGTCTGACGAAGAGCTGGAGGAACTCCGCAGAAGAAAACTTTCAGCGCTGCAGAGGCAAGTGTCTGAAGAGCAAAGGCAAGCACAGATGCAGCAGGAACTTGAGGCGCAAAAACAAGCACTTCTTAGGAGCACATTGTCTCCAGAAGCCAGACAGAGACTGACGAACCTAAAGATGGTGAGGCCGGAGTTTACTGAACAACTTGAACTGCAGCTCATCCAGCTTGCGCAGCAGGGGAAACTACCCATACCGCTCTCGGACAAGCAGCTGAAGGAGATACTTACTCAGTTACAGACGCGCAGGCGAGAGACGAAAATTAGAAGAGTGTGAGCATGACTCGCAACAAACCGACAGCCAAGAAACGCAGACTGGCAAAGGCAGGTAAACAGAAGAAGGCAGTGCCAACTTGGGTCATAGCGAGAACAGGTGGGAAATTCAGGTCTAATCCGAAAAGAAGGCAGTGGCGGACGAGAAAGATAAGGGCTTAGGAGGGCATACGTGTGAAATCCAAGAAAGAGGAAGACATCACTGAAGAAGAACAGAAGCCTGAAGAAAAGCAGGAAGAGCCTACTGAGACCACTGAAGAGCCAGAAGTCGAAGAAGAAAAGGCTGAAGAAATCCCCAAAGAAGAAGAGGAAAAAATAGAGGAGAAGAAAGAAGAAACCCTCGAAGAGCTAGTTGGAGCCGAAGAAGAGGCGCCCGCACCAGCCGAAGAGGAAGTCAAACCGCCAGCAAAGGAAGAGAAGGCTGAGGAAGAAGAAGAGATAGTTGAAGAGAGAACCTACACGATTCCGCTGGGCAAGGCGTGGATTACGCCGCCGAGGAGAAGGGCTCCGAGGGCCATGCGAATGGTACGGGCTTTCATAAACAAGCATATGAAGCTGGAAGCCCGAAAGGAAGGAGAAGAAGAGGAAGAGGAACCCGCGCAGCTTGTTATCAGTCGCGAAGTCAACGAGAAGGTTTGGGAAAGAGGCATAGAGAAGCCGCCGAGGAAAATCCGAGTGCGGGCTGCAAAAGACAAAGATGGGAACGTTACTGTCTACTTGGCTGAAGAAGATTAATGCTTTGTGTGCGTGCAATTGGTGTAGGCCCCGTCTATTTGGAGCCTAATATGTAGGTTGTGTGTTCTATGTTTTTATGGGGTTGCTTTGAAATTGGGTGAAACGAGCTAAAACGATATCTTTTTGATATATCTATGTTTGAGATTACAAGAACTAAGCATTCAATGGTTCCTGTCTTTGCTGTGAATGGTTTTGAATCAAGATGCGGGTCGTAGCGTGCGCGCTTGACAATGTTGTTATGCCAGAGCCTACAACAGCGACCACCAGCGCTTCCTAATTGATGGACTTTTCAAGATTTGTCCTGAGGAAAACGTCAAGCTAGTAGTAGTCGACTCGATGATTAGTCATTTCAGAGGAGAATATGTTGGTAGAGAAAACCTAGCTGGGCATCAACAAAAACTAGCGCGTATGCGTGTTCCGAAAATGGTTAAAAATGGTTTTAATTCCGTTCTGCAAACTTCTGCGGGTTCGAGAAGGCTGGTTGCCGCAAGAGGTTCAGGAACAATGCGAAGTCCAAAACTGTCTCCAAATCATAAAAGGTGAATAAAAACCATTTTAGACCAATTTAGGAACAAGCATGCGCGCTACGAGAAAGAGTATCGCATAGGGTTCGATTTCCTGGCAGAGCCTAGGGCTGCAAAGAAGGCGTTTCCGCTCATAAAGGTGCAAGAAGATCTAACAGCGTGTTTGATCGAAGGATCAAGCATCGTCTTCAAGTTTTATTACGAAGCAGAAATCGAGGGAACATTGCCAAACAATGGCAAAATCATAACACAGATTAACATAGCAGACATTGTTGGAGCCTTAACCATGAAGGGTTTGGTTCTACCTCGCCTAATTGATAAAGACAGCTATGACATATACGCCATAAGTGGATTTTATGGCGGCAATCCGAATAAAGCTTCAGAAAGCTACGCAAATCATGTCAAAAAGGCGAAACTAACAGTTAGAGAAAAAAGCATAATCCAATTTAGCATGAGCAGAATAAATCAAGCTTTCAGATCAATAGATTCATATGGCGTTCTTGCTGTTTCGCGATTTGCTGGAACAAACGTTGACTCCGATGTCTACTTGAGGGTGAGTACTTTTCTAAGAAATGTAAGTTCTGTTTTGTTCGCTAACAACGCGCATTAATATAAAACAGTGAACGATTCATAAAAACACAAGGACAACAATCACACGACTAAAATAATAGCCACAACAACAAGGCTAGGCTATCTGCTTTGGTCTTCTAAAGAGTCTAACAGGAAACTTGTTGGCGCGCGCGTGACCTCTTTTTTCAGCTACTTTTTGACCTACTTCCTTCATCAGTTTCTTGTTCATTCGGATCCTACGAGTAACATCCCACCTCTTTAACCCATATTCAGCAAGCTCCGATTCAATAGTTGAGGGCAGCAAACCCTAGTCAGGCATACGTTCAAACTCTCGACTCACTGATGATGCGGGGATCAGGTTTAAACTCGGTTTAAATTCTCGGGATTGCACCCAAAACCTAGTATTTATTTTGTTCGGAGCTTTCTCTGATGAAATCCTTTAACACCTCTTTCACGGGCATCTCAAAAATCTCGCGCAAACGATTCAACAGTTTTGTTCCATTTTCGGTTATTGCGTAGTATTTGATGCGGCGTCCACCCTTTTGTGTCCACTCGCCAGCTACGAAACCCTCTTTTTCTAACTCGTATAGGAGAGGGTATATTATCCCTGGGTGAAATTTTTGCCCAGTTAATCTCTCTACGTCCTTGACAATCCTGTAGCCTGACATGGGCTTCTGGCTTACAAGCCATAGGATAATAGCTCTGCTGAAGCCTCTCACGATAGCTCTAATCAGGTCGCTTTCTGCTTCAGCCGTAGAGTGGACACCTCATGAGTGAGTTTTCATACATCCCGCATTCTTATTAACTTCTTTCCAACAATTCCGCCAGAAGGTTGATATATCAAAATCTAAAACATTATAGTGGGCAAAGGCTATGGTTGACGCTGTCAATGCATTCCTGCGTGGTCTCGACAGACCGCTCATACTTTGGCTTATATCCGAAGGCCCCAAGCACGGATATGAACTCATCAAGGAAGTTAAGAGATTAACAGGGCAGAAGTTGAAGCCAGGTACGTTGTACCCTCTTCTTTACTGGTTAGAAGATGAAGGTTTTGTAGTAGGTGAATGGATAAAAAAGGGTCGGCGGGACTTGAGATGCTACCGTTTAACCGAGAAAGGAAAGGCTCTTCTTGCGCAAGTGCATGGTCTTTTCCACAAGCCTATCAGAAGGGTAATTGCTGATTTGTTAAGTGAGCGAAAAGAAAACTGAGTTTACAAGCCAAGTATTTTTCCAACCAGCACATAAGCTCCTACTACAACCATTATGACAATTCCGTATTTTCTTGCTGCTTTTTGTAGGCTGACAAAATTTTCTGCTGTTGGATTTTTAATCGTGCTTACATAACGCCTGACAATTGGTATGCATAATGGGAGTGGTAAGAAAAACGCAAGAAAATAGTTGAAAGGTAACAAGCCAAAAGCTGCATAGATGAAAACTAAGAAAACGTTTATGAGAGATAGAAAGCCCGCAACAAAAATGCCTTTCTTTCTTCCATACTTGACAACAAAGGTTTGAACTCCGGTCTTCCGGTCCGCTTCATAGTCTCCGAGTGCCTGCAAAATGTGACCGCTAGAATGAGCCAACATCAATGGCACTGTACTTACCACTATGAGTGAAACATCAATGTTTTGTTGGTAAGATACGCCCAAACCTATTAGAAATGGAAGTAGACCAGCACCTATGCCTGAAACAACAAAATCAATAGCCGGCACAGCTTTTAGCCGAAAAGGCGGGGCAGAATACGCGGTCCAAAGGGCAAGATAAACAAGAAACAACGACATTAAACGGGCATTAACTAAAAATACTAAGAATAAACATGAAACCATCAGGGAAAGCGAAAGAATTAACGCCGTTCGTGGCGCCATTCTTCCAGAGGCAACAGGAAGACCAGATTTTGCTGTATTCTCCCGATCTTCCTCCTTGTCAAAATACTGATTCAAAATAAATATCCCAGCGGTAGCAAATGAGAAAGCAAAAAAGAGGACAGCAATGCGTTCAGGGGGAGGTAAACCTAGGAAAACGCTTCCGAAACCAAAACAGAAGATCCATCCAATCCAGTTATCAATTCTAGCAACCTCAAGGTACCCCTTGAGAATCATCATAGGCTTTCCCTCTTTTTACCTTTGCAGAAAAATGGAAACCGTTGGAAATCATCGTGTGAGTCAACTAAGCCAAATACTATGAAGAGGAATAACAAAGATTGACTATACATCACTTTTCATTTTGTCTCCTTAGATCGTGACAGGCGCATTTCCTCGTAGGATATGACCTCTCCTGTGTTCATGTTTACCTGAACCTTAAAAGAACTAACGGCGGCGAAGAAATACACGCGTTTAAATTCTACTTCTCCACGTAACACCCAAACATCCCCTTCTCTGTACATGGTCCTGAAAAAAATCCGCTTTACTTTAGGATGCCTTTGTTTGATAAACTCCCTCGCTCCTGCTTCTGCCTCTCTAGAGCCCATCATTTTCCCTTTCTCTAACATAAAGTTCCCTGAACTATTGTGCGGTTTCTCTTTCTGTCTCCGGGATATATTCAATTTCCTCGCTTACAGCTATATTGCCTATTTCTTTGCCACCAATTACAATCAAGTTCGTGTCACCATTCCAACTTCTTTTTCGCCAACAAAATCTCTGCCATATACTCACAGCCAAAAGATAGATATATATCGAAATTTAAATGTTTTGCAGAATAGAATATCTACTTCGCACGCATCGAAGGGAAAGCTTTGGTGAATAAAAAGGTAGACGGTTACAAGATTGTTTTGACTGCCGATCGAACTCTCATGAGCGAGTATAATGGAGGCATCTTTCTGGGTTTTAGCGCCTGCGTCCCACGAGGGTTAATTCCGGATAAGCTCTACTTCTCTTTGTTTTGTCCATCAGTTGAGACGAACCAGGATGGTTCCGTCAAATATGCTCCATGTGGAACCAGAAAGATCGAGGCCGCTTTGTTGAACAATGGTTTCAAAAGAGAAGATGTAGTCGTTGCTCACCCTGAACATCTCGACAAGGTTGTCGGTTCAAACACAAAAGTCGTGGGGGTCACCGAGAACGACCCCCTAGGAATGGGTCCTGCTACCTCCACGTTCACACAACTATTCGGCGGAGAAGCGTACATGACGGTGAAGTTTAAAGAATTGTTAAATCATCCCGCCGTTCAAATGTGCAAGCCAAGGATTGTTGTTGGGGGATCTGGAGCTTGGCAACTTGAAGATAGGGAAATGCGGAACAGGCTTGGAATAGACTGCGCGGTCATAGGCGAGGGCGAAAAAGTTGTCAGTTCTGCTTTCGAGAAGGCAGTGAACGACGAGCAACTGCCAGAAGTCGTGTATGGAGAGGTGGTTCCTGAGGATGAGATACCAGCAATCAAAGAAGCAACAATAGACGGTATAATTGAAATCGCCCGTGGATGCGGACGTGGATGCGACTTTTGCATTCCCACCCTTCAGCGTTATCGTTGCCTTTCCATCGACCACATTCTGAAAGAGGTAGAAGTTAACCTGAGAGCCGGAAGAAGACCTCTACTACATGCGGAAGACGTGCTCAGGTACAAGGCAAAGGGTCTGGAAATAAACAAAGAAGCAGTAGTTGACCTTTTCAAGACGGTAAGAAACTATCCAGGCGTTGATTCGGTCGGAATAAGTCACTTCGCTCTCTCTTCGGTTGCCAGTGCACCGGACCTCGTTGAGGAAATATCAAACATTCTTGATGCAGGCAAGGACGGAGGATGGCTTAGTGGTCAAACTGGCATAGAAACGGGTAGCCCTCAACTGATTAAGGACCATATGGCTGGAAAATGTAAACCCTTCAAACCTGAAGATTGGCCGCAAGTCGTTGTAGATGCCTTTCAAATTTTGTCCGAGAATTCTTGGGTTCCTGTCGCAACTCTGATCATCGGACTACCCGGCGAAACCGAGAAAGATATCGAACTGACCATTGACCTGATCAAGGAGTTAGGGGCTTTCAAGAGCTTGATAGTTCCCCTTTTCCTAGTCTCAGAGGGGGGACTAAAAGATAGAGCAGAATCATTCTCGGTGGAGAAAATGACACCTAAGCATTCTGAACTTTTCCTAAAATGTTGGGAGCATAACCTAGAATGGGGCGACACTTTCCTCAAAGAGTATTTCCTCACAAAAGGTGGAGGGAAAGGATACGCGCTGAGACTCGTCTTTTCCTACGCTATTAAGCAAGGCAAGAAGTTGATCCGCAAGTGTCAGAATGATTACGAATACGACCTGCCAGCTATGATTAAAGACGCACGAGAAGGCAAGATAAGCGTGGCTCCCGTGCCAATTCGTTTTATCTACTGGCTATTGAAGCCAAAGGATTATGGAGGCTAAGAAGGCGTGACTCCATCATTTCTTTCATTTGACCCCAGAAAGAAAAACATACGTAAACGAGGAGTGGAAATTGTTTTAACAGCCTCAGCCACGGAAATGAGTGACTTTTACAACAATCAGTTCTTTGCTTTTGTAGGGGGTTTTTCGAAGGGACCAGTACCATTGTGGCTTCCAAGGAAGCGACTGTATCCCCCAGTAGAAAGCAACTGTGACAGAACCGCAAAATATGCACCTTACGGGCTTAGAAAAGTTGAAGCCGTCCTTTTAGAAAATGGATTTGATGAGTCCGATGTAGCCGTTGTTCACCCCTACTATCTCAACGCCTTCGTTGGTTTGGACACGAAAGTGGTCGGAATATCAACCATGGACCCTTTAGGAATGGGTTACGTCAGCAAAACATATTCTTCTCTGGTTGGGGGCGGAGAACCCATGAATTCGATTGAATTTAGAAATCTGACGAGGCATGAAAGCCTCCGAAGGTACAAGCCGAAGATTATAGTCGGCGGCGCAGGAGCATGGCAATTGGAACGCAGAAACACAATGAAATCTTACGGATTTGACTGCGTGGTGATCGGCGAAAGTGAAACGATAGTAGCAGAGCTTTTCACTAAAGCTGCAAAGGGAGAACGCCTCCCACCAGTAGTTCATTGCAGCACAAATGCAGCATACGAAGAGATACCCTCAATAAAACATGCGTCGATTCATGGGTGTGTAGAAATCTCCAGAGGCTGCGGCAGAAACTGTCAGTTTTGCACACCTACGATGCAGAAAAGAAGGAACTTCCCGCTCGACAAGATTATGAAGGAAGTAGAGATCAACGTCAAAGAAGGAAATGGGAGAATCACTCTCAGCACGGAAGACATCTTTCTATACGGTGCCAAAAACAACGGGTTCATCCCTAACAAAGAAGCAGTATTAGAATTGCTTAGAAAGGTCGCGTCATATCCTGGAGTTAGAGCCGTTCAACCCGCTCACATGTCGTTGGCTCCAGTCGTTTACGATCCTAGTATGGTTAAGGAAGTGTCGGAAATACTGATTGAACACAGTTGGTATTGCTATCGTGGGAAGCCCATTGTAACGGCTGAGACGGGAATAGAAACTGGGAGCGCTCGTCTTATACGAAAATATATGGCGGGGAAGCCGCTTCCGTTCAAGCCTGAAGAGTGGGGAGAACTTGTCTGCCAAGCTTTTGGAATTTTGAATGACAATGATTGGTATCCGCTTGCTACTTTGATTGTGGGGTTGCCAGATGAAAACGAAGACGACGTAATAGAGACTCTTGAGCTAATTGATGACCTCGGTGAATATAACGCCTTTTTTGTCCCATTGCTCTTTGTTCCATTGGAAAAATGTCTCCTAGAAGATCAATGTGGTGCAGAATTGAACAGTCTTTCAGAGCTGCGATGGGAGTTTCTCACAGAATGTTGGGAGTACAATGTTCGTGTTTGGAAGTCGTCATTTTTGGAATCACGAGTTCGTAATCCTTTGCTTTACGATGCTGTTACAGAATTCTTCCTGCCATCAATCGGGTTTATCGCGGGTCTCTACTATGGAGCAAAACATGGAAGAATCGTGAGAAATTCAATCTGGAATATGGCAGGAGTGATTTGAAAGGGCACATCTAAGATGACCTGCAAGGGTTTTGTTAGCGAAACCAAAAGGAAGAAAAGGTTTAGGCTTTGCATTGGACCTGCTGAAAGGACAATGTGCCGACTGCAAGTATCACTTTATCCGTGGCGGATGTCGCGTGCAAGAGCGTACGGCTATCTCGGCGGTCATCTTGCATCTGACCCCAGTTGCATTTCAAGCGAGAATCGATGAGTCGATAGTAGAAACGAAGAGGTCGATGTATAATGCCTCTCGAAGGGAAGAAAGTTAGTGTCTTCATACCGGTTTATGAGAACTCGGATTTATTGGAGGAGTTGCTAGAAGAATTAACAAGCGACTCGTATGAAAACAAGGAAATTTTTGTTACAATAGATAACCCTAATGAAAAATCGCTAGAAGTTGCCAAGAAATATGAGAGCAAAGTGAATTTTATTCTGAATGAGCAAAGAAGGGGCAAGGTGGATGCTTTAAATAATGCCGTAAAAATCTCTGAAGGCGAAATTCTAGTTTTCCTCGACTCTGACGTTAAACTTGGAAATTCAAACTTTTTAGGTGAAATAGAAAGGGAAATGGAAGGATTTGATGTTCTTGATGTGAAAAAGAAAATTGTAAGAGACTCTTTCATAGCAAGAATGGTTAACTATGAATATGTCAGCTTCAATCTTGCGAACTACCTATATTCAAAGATGATAAAGAGATGCTTTGGCATTAATGGAGCCGCTTTCGCCATAAAAAGAGAAACTTTTGAAGAGGTTGGAGGGTTTTCTAAGGTGGTTTCAGAGGATCTAGACATAGCGGTGAAAACTCTCCTAAAAAACAAGCAATTCAAATACACAGACAAAGTGGAGGTTTACACAAAGGCTCCTTCTAACTGGAGAATCTGGCTTGCTCAAAGGAAAAGATGGGGCATAGGTACTGGTTTATGGATTAAGGATCACTGGAGAGACTTGATAAAGTACGCAGCAAAGTATCCGCACGTTGCAATTCCAAGCATCATTATCCTTTTTCCAACCTTAATCCCAATCACTCTCAACTATGTCTTCTCGAACTTTCTAGGCTACAAAATTCTCGATTTTGTTCTCATGCTTTTAGCAACACGGTTCAGTTTCTTGATTCCGTTCCTCTTTTCTGCTTCGATGGCGCTAGTTCTTCTCACAAGCTTGATGAATTTTTTCATAAGCTTTCTTCTTTTTTCCGCTCTGTTTTACTCAGCATCGAGAAAGCTAAAACTACACTTCAATTTTTTGGAATTTCTAGTTTACTACTTCTTCTATCAACCTCTTGCTTTCTTCACATTGATAGTGGGTATAATCACACCCTTTCTCTCTTCAAAGTATAAAGTGGATTGGAAGGTCTAATGTTAGACGCGCTACCCTGTCCCGAAATTGGTCTTAAATGGTTATAATTCTTATTTTCGCGTTTCGTGACAGTTTTGATGTGAGTATCTGTTTTTAGCCCTGTTGCATGCCGTGACGCTCCAAACGGGCTAGATGCAGCCTCAACGGTTTATGGAGAAACTCTACTTTCTTTCAGATTCGTTGGAACCCATGAGTTGCCATCTTGACGCGCGGCCAAGACTTGCTCACCAAACAAGCCCAAATCAAACGCCAATAGACAAAAGAAGAATAAAAACCATTTTTAACCATTTTAGGGACAAGCCAGCGCGCGAAAATATACCGAGCGGAAAGATTGTTGACTTCAGAATATGAATGCCGCAAATTAGGCCGAGTCTTTTCCAAAGATAGATTTTGCAAGAACAAGTTCTGTCCATCTCGTGGAATACATCTCTGACCCAAATACGTTAAGGACGCACGTTCACCTAGAAAATATTGGGAAATTGGTGCGGCGAGGTGGGATTTGAACCCACGGAGAGGCCTATACGTTATATGTCTCTTTCCAAGTCTGATATCCCAAGATTCAGAATCGTCAGATTTTACAGTATAATATTCTGTTGCGTCTCCAAGTTTCATCAACATATCTTTAACCAAAGCATGACTAGCCATAATCTTTTGTCCAGAATCAACAGGGTTTATAGATTATGCTTCTACTTTGAACAAAAATGCTGCCCCTCAGGTCGCCCTTATGATGGATTCTAGAAAGGAGAAGCAAAGACTATAAACTTGGCTGATACTATTGCAGAGAAGCAAGAAGCTTAGAAACAACCTCCCAGAAGGAAACTAATCCTTGGCCATTTACCTTGCGAACATTGGTGGCAGCCCGAGCATAGGTGTTTACTCATTGGTCACTGATCAAATACTTATAGTCCCAAAGCCAGTTGCGCCTAAAAAGGCTGAAAGAATGGCGCAGTGGCTGAAAGTCAAGCTAGTATCCACATCAGTCGGTGGCACCATTCTCGCCGGTGCACTCGCGTGTGCAAACTCAAACGGCATTCTACTTCCACACATCGTTCGAGAACAAGAGGTTGAAGCCATAAAAAGTTGTTTTGACGGAAACATCACGGTGATGGAAACCAGAAAAACCGCGTATGGAAACCTAATTCTGACAAACGACAGGGGCGCGGTCGTTGACCCGCGATTCAAACTGTCAGAAATCAAAGAGATTGCCGAAACCCTAGGCGTCGAAGCCGTTGCAAGCGAGATTGCCGGCCTACCGTATGTTGGGTCGCTTGCAGTTGCCACCAACAAAGGAGTTCTGGCGCATCCGTTGCTGAAGGATTCGGAGCGAAAGCTGTTGGAAGATGTGTTGAAGGTTCCGGTTGACGTAGGCACGGTAAACTGCGGAATACCTTACGTTGGCACAGGCGTGATCGTCAACCGACACGCAGCCATCGCCGGGTCCTTGACAACCGGACCCGAGACGTTTATAATTGAGAACGCCTTCGATGTTGTGAAGGAGAATGAGGAAATTGAAAGTTTTCAGAGTCATAGGTGAGATTAGGAAGCCAAACCTGAAAACCTCTTTCAAGAAGGAAATTGTGGCTCTCAAGGCTGAGCACGCAGTGGAGAAGGTCTACGCGGAGATTGGAAGCAAGCACCGTGTCAAACGTTTTTACATAAAAATCACCAGTGTCGAGGAAGTTCCGGCTGAAGAGATAGAAAATCCGTTGTTGAAAAAATTCGTCGTCGGAGAAGAAGGAATTGGAGAATAAGCAGGAAGAGGAACTGCGCAGGTTAAGTGTTGAGTTGCGCCTTCTCGAGCAGACCGCGGAAGCCATACAGTCAAGAGTCAACATGGTGAACACTGTTATAACAGATCTGACCTATGCAGCGATGACTTTGGACGGTTTAGAGAAGGAGAAGGAAAACTCGGAGCTTCTTGTACCTATAGGCGGAAGCTCATACGTCCGTGCGAAACTTGCAAACCCTGACAAGGTTATTGTTGGGATGGGAGCAGGGGTTTCGGTTGAAAAAACATTTCCCGAGGCAAAAGAAATCGTCAAGAAACGTTTAGAAGACCTTGAGAAGACCAGAATGTCACTTCAGCACCAGTTCGCCCAAGTTGCGGACAAAACGAGTGAAGATAGGGAAAAATTTGAGGATTTGCTTGCCAAGTTGAGGGAGGAGAAAGCTTCAAAAAATGTTTGAGAAGCTCAAGTCCGGGCTGAAAGGGCTTGTAAACAAAGTTACAACAACTGAACTTAAATCTGAAAACCTGCGCCCGATCCTTTCTGAGTTTAAGATGAGTCTCGCAGAAAACGATGTTGCTCTCCCTGTGGCAGAGCGAATATGCGATGAAATGGAAAAACGTTTGGACGGAGTCCAAGTCAAACGGCTTGAAGACCGCAAAGGAATTGTGGAGAAAAACTTGCGAGAAGTGCTTTTGGAGATAATGCTTACGAACAATAAGATAGACTTGCTGAAGGCCGTTGACGAAAAACGTAGAAAGGGCGAACCATTCGTCATCGCCTTTGTCGGAATAAACGGCACTGGAAAAACCACGACCATAGCCAAAGTTGCCCGCTTCTTAAATGAGAAGGGTTATTCGGTTGTTCTTGCCTGCAGCGACACTTACCGAGCTGGTTCTATTGAACAGTTGGAGGAGCATGCTAAACGTTTAGGACTTCGCATGATCAAGCATAAATATGGTGCAGACCCAGCGGCTGTAGCCTACGATACAATCAGCCATGCAAAAGCCCACGGAATAAACGTTGTTTTGATTGACACGGCTGGGAGAATGCAGACAAACAGAAACTTGATGAATGAACTGGCAAAGATCAAACGCATTGTAAATCCTGACTTGACTGTTCTAACCGTGGATTCGCTCACTGGAAATGATGCCGTAATGCAAGCGGAGGAGTTCCACAAAAGCGTTGGCGTGGATGCAACAATATTGACTAAAGTCGATGCGGACGTAAAAGGCGGTTCAGCCCTTAGCGTAACGTACGTTACGCAAAAGCCCATTTTGTTTATTGGAACAGGGCAACGGTATGAAGATTTAGAAGAATTTAACCCAGAAAAATTTGTGCAAATGATTCTGAAGTAACAGCCCTATTTGCATTTCTTCATAAACTCTTTAAATCCCTCTAAGTCAGCTGGAACGAGAATGGGTCTTTTTATAAGTTCACATGGCCACTGCTTGCACTCGTCACAGTATTTGATGTTTCGTTTTTTGGCGCATTCTTTCCTTTTCCTGAGCCAATCCCGCTTCTTGGTTAGGAATTCTGTCAAGCCAATTTCTCTAACTTGCTTCATGTTATGCCAGACATCTATAAACCATGAGCTGCTCTCTAATGTTTCAGCTTTGAAGAAGTCAAAAAATTTACACGGAAAATCTTTGCACTCCACGCAGATTTTCAAGTTTTTATCGCTTGAACATTGATAGATTTTACAATATTTATTGTACTTTTCGCTCAGACCTTTGTTGGATCTGCAGCCTCCGCATTCGCTATTAAGAAAAGCTGTGCATTCTTCACAATAAAGACCGCAAGGGGCAACAAAGTTCCATTCGTTTTTGTCCGTCATTTTCGGCTGCCTTTAGTATTTTCCCAGCAGTTTTAATAGTATTGCTTTTGCTGAGTAAAGTCTGTTCTCGCTTTGCTCGTAAATTATTGATTTCGGGCTTTCGATGGCGTCTGCAGTTATTTCATATCCTCGGTGAATGGGCATGTCGTGCATCACGTAGGCCTTGCTCTTCTTCAGAAGCTCGTTGTTTATCTGATAGGACATCATGATCTTAACGCGTTTCTCTTTCTCCGCGGCGTATTTCGGGTCAGTGAAGAATTCCATGTCAACCCAAGTGTCGGTGTACACAAAATCCGCGTCTTTGACGGCCTCTTTCACGTCCAGCGTGGTTTCCCACAGTCCAGTTTTCTTGGCATCTTCTAGTAGTCCATCATCTCGGGTGGGTTCGTTGAATATCGGCGTAACAGTCGTTATCTTGACGCCTGTCTTTGTGCAGCCCTCAACGAGCGAATTGCAGACGTTGTTGTGGATTCCTATGTAGACGAGTTTTGCTCCTTTCAGTTTTCCTGCCTTTTCCTTCACGGTTATCAAGTCTGCTATGACTTGGCTTGGGTGGTATTTCTCGTCGCATCCGTTGATCACGGGGACGCGGGAAGCCTTGGCCATGGTCTGCAAGTCAGCGTTTCTCATCAACCTCGCCATTATACAATCAACGTTGCGAGAAAGATACTGGGTCTCGTCGCCGATGTCTGCGAGAGCAAAGTTCGTTGTTCTCCAATCGATAAAAAGTGCATGACCGCCCAGCTGAGTCATGGCCACCTCAAACGAGACTCTGGTTCGGGTGGATGTCTTCTGGAAAATTAGAGCTGCGGACTTCCCTTCTAGGGTCTTCTGATATCTCTGGGGATTGTGCTTGATCCCTATACCTTTATCAATCATCTCGGTAAGCTGTTGACTGGACAGGTCTTTGAAGTTGATCAAATGCATGTTTTTCACCTTTTCAGACCAAACCCTAGGAGGTCAGAATATAAAACTCTTCTGAGCCCACATGGCACTCTGCAACAAGCATCTTTCACGTTCTACTTGGCGACTGATACAAACCACATGGTTGCATTTTCGTTCTCGTCGAATCTTTCCTTAGACGGCCCGGAGTAACACCTTAGCAGCTTGAAATGGCTTTGAACCAACAGCTTCTTCAATGTTGAGAACAAGAACCACCGCAGCTTGTGCTCTCGTATTTGAAAATCCAGTTTTCCGTTTTCATTCATGAGATAGATCGGTCTCCAGACTATGATGTTTCGGTTTTGAGGACTACGGGTGTTGCAGGCTAACATGAGGAGTTGCAGTCTATTTTCAGTTATCATGTGTTCCACGAGCAGCTTGTTCAAGTACTCTTCGCTGATTTTCTTCGCGTTTCTGGCGTCGAAGACTAGCAGGCCGTCCTTTCTGAGAATGTCGTGCAGCCCGCGCAGGAATGTCTGTACGTCCTCGTTTGTTAGCAGGTGAGAAGAAGCTATTCCCAAGCAGATGGCCGCGTCAAATTTCTTGTTTCTCGGAACGGCTTTGTCAGGGTTTTTCATGTCTCCCTCGACGAACTTGACTTTCGCCTTTCTATCCTTTCCTCTTGCCTTTTCCAGCATGCTGGGACTAATGTCTAGCCCTGTAACCTCGTACCCTATCTTGCTCAGCCTCAACGCGTGGCTTCCTGTTCCACACCCAATGTCAATGACGCTTCTGCAATGATGTTCTCGAAACAGGCCGTCCAGAAACTTAACGTCAGCATCGTAATCGCTTCGTCCCCAAATCCTGTCATAAATCTTTGCTTCTAGACTGAATTCGTCTTCCATGCGAAATCACGTCGAAACGGCTTTTCCGCCTTAGGGTCAGCGACAGTTTCATTACAGACTGAATGATATTTATCCGTTACTAGAAAACTGCCGAAGGCGACATAGATAATGATTCTGCTCGTTGCTTCAAACAAAGATGTTGCGAGTCTAAACATCAAGAAACAGATTCTGACTCACTACCCTTTCAGAGAGTGTTCGGAAAAATTTCAAGAAAACCCCACCTACGAAGCCAGCATCAGCAACAGGAACGTAAGGCTTGTAACTCTGAACACAGAATCAGTTCATGCACAAGACACAACTACTTTCTTCAGCAATCTTGAGCTTGTCATATTCATTTCGAGACACAGCAGCCTAAGCGGAACCCCAACACTTTCAGTGCACACGCCAGGCAATCTGGGCGAAGCAGAACTGGGCGGAATCCCGAGAAAAGTTTCAGTCTCCCCCGCAAACGCGATGAGAGACACTTTGAAGGCCATGGCGCGGCTTAAGCAGGAAATGAGGCTTGACTATGAAGTTTCGTATGAATGCACGCATCACGGTCCATCCCTAGACGTGCCTACCATGTTTTCTGAATTGGGGAGCTGCGCCAAGCAGTGGAACGACATAAAAGCGGCGGAAGCTGTAGCGCACGCAACGATGGAGGCTGTTTCACGGTTCGGCAATTTTCCAGCCAAGGCAGTGCTCGGGATAGGCGGACCGCACTATCAAAGCAAGTTCACACGAGTAGCCCTTGAAAGCGACGTGGCTTTCGGCCACATGATTCCCAAGTACGCTATTCCAGCAGTGGATTCGGAGCTTCTCAAACAGTGCATCGGAAGGACCTTAGAGAAGACAGAGCTTGCGGTTCTGGACTGGAAAGGAATCAAGGGAGAAGACAAAGTGCCCCTGCTTGGGATGCTCAAAGAAGCGAGCATCTCCTTCGAGAAGGCTTAGCATTACCCTACCATCATGAAAGGGAAAAGTTAATAGAAATGCGTGGCTTTATCTATAGAGCCTACAGTAACGTTTATATCAAAATGCAATGTTGAGAGTGCGATGAACCATGGGCTTAAGGTCATTCCTATCTCAAGCTGCGAGAACATTGAAACTCGCCGTAAAACCGGGAAGAAGCGAGCTTTGGCTATCGGTGAAAATATGCTTCATGGGCATAGGTTTAATCGGGATAGTCGGATTTATCATCAAACTCCTGTCTTCGGTTCTTCAACCAGGTCAAGCCTCTACTGCTTGAACCTAGAAGGAAAGGGCCCGTATGGAAAAACATGAGGAGTTGCCGACAAAAATCTTTGTTGTGAAAACGACAACTGGACAGGAGAAGAACGTTGCGAGACTTGTGGCTGCGAAAATCGAGATGAACAAAATACCAATAAGAGCGGTTCTCGTGCCTGAAACCCTGAGAGGGTACGTGTTTATGGAGGCAGAGGGCGCCCATCTCGTTGAAGAAGCCATAGTAGGCATCAAGCATGTGCGGTCAAGGGTTCCGGGCATCGTTAGCTTTTCCGAGGTTGAAAGATACATCGTCAGGAAACCAGTCATTGAGGAGTTGAATGAAAGCGACATAGTGGAAGTGACTGGCGGTCCGTTCAAAGGGATGCGTGCAAAAATAACCCGCATTGACAAGACCAAGGCAGAAGTCACTCTTGAGCTGTTGGAGGCAACGTTCACCCTGCCGATAACCGTCAATTCTGACTACGTGAAGCTTGTGGAAAAAGCAAGAAGCGGGAGTGGTGAAGCATAAAATGGTAGAGAAGAAAACTGTTGAACTGCTCATAAGCGGCGGCCAAGCCACTGCAGGACCGCCATTGGGGCCTGCTTTGGGACCGCTGGGCGTTAACGTGATGATGATTGTCAACAGGATAAACGAGCTTACGAAAGACTACGCTGGAATGAAGGTTCCCGTCAAGGTCATCGTTGACCCTGACACTAAGCAGTTCGAGGTAATCCTCGGAACGCCTACGACACCGGCACTGATCGTCAGCGAACTCAAAATTGAGAAAGGCTCAGGAACTCCAAACACTGCGAAGGTCGGAAACCTCAGCATGGAGCAAGTCATAAGGGTGGCCAAGATCAAGCGTCCAGAACTGCTGGCGAAAACGCTAAAATCAGCGGCTAAAGAAGTGCTAGGAAGCTGTATCAGCATGGGCGTCACCGTAGAAAACAAGGACCCACGCGAAGTTCAGAAAGAAATCGACGAAGGCAAACATGACGAGATATTCGCGAAAGGCGAAGCATAAGACAATATTTTTATAATCCCGTTCCATTCCCTCATTGGCGCGAGGCCTATAAAAATGCCCTTAGACCAAAAAACCATCTTCGATGCGGTGAAACAGGCAAAAGAAAAATCTAAGAAGAGGAAATTCAATCAAACAGTAGAGCTGGTTGTCAACCTGAGAGATATCGACATGAAGTCGGCTGGGGGCAAGCTCCAGGAACTTATTGAACTGCCGCATTCTCCGCCTGAAAAAGCAAACAAGATATGCGTCATCGGCTCTGGGGAGTTGGCTTTGAAGGCAAGAAAAGCAAATGCAGACCGAATCATTGAAAGGTCTGAACTTGAAGGATTGGCTGGCAAGAAGCGGGATTTGCGGAAACTCTCTAACGATTATGGCTTCTTCATAGCTGAGGCGCCGCTGATGCCTCTGGTGGGAAAGGTACTAGGTCCTGTTTTAGGACCGAGGGGAAAGATGCCTGTTGCTGTTCCGCCTTCGGCGGACATAGGCGCACTGATCGTGAAGCATCGCAAAACCATCGTGTTGAGGATGCGTTCTCAACCGATCTTGTCATGCTGTGTCGGTGTGGAGGGGATGAAGGAAGAGGAATTGACTGAGAACATTCAGGCGGTCTTGAGGGTTTTGGAAGGAAAGCTTAAGAAAGGAATCAAAAACGTCAGGAACATGTATATTAAAACAGCTATGGGAGCGCCTGTGAAGATAAAGGCTTAGAGAGAGGAGACCAATGCCGTCACAACAAATCCTGCAAGAGAAAATCGGCGAAGTCGAAGAGATAGCAGAGCTGATAAAAAAGCACAAAGTCATCGGAATTGCCAGTCTGCAAAAGGTCAGAGCAGCTCAACTTCAAGCTTTCAAGAAGAACCTTGCAGGCACAGTTTACATGCGCGTTTTCAAGAACACGTTGATGAGAAGGGCCGTTGAAAACTGCAAGGAGAAGCCCGAGCTCAGCAAACTTATGGAGCACTTGACGGGTTCGAACGTTTATCTGCTGACGGACTTGAACCCGTTTAATCTGGCGTTGAGGCTGGAAAAAGGAAAGGTCAAGACCACGGCAAAGTCTGGTGACATAGCCGCTTTTGACGTGGTGGCTCCTGCCGGAAATACGGGGCAGCCGCCAGGTCCAATAATCAGCCAGTTGAATGCTGTTGGCTTGCCCACAAGAATCGAGTCGGGAAGTGTCTGGATAAACAAGGACACGTTGGTTGTCAAGAAGGGCGAAGTGATTCCAGAAAGACTTGCGAGCATTCTCTCCAAACTTGGGATAAAACCCGTCGAAGCCGGACTGGTGATGAAAATCGTGTTTGACGAGGGTTTGATAATAACTGAGGAACAGCTGCGATTGGACGTGGACGGAACTAGAAAGGATGTTGAATCAGCCTTTGCTGGCGCTTTCGCCTTATCTTTGAGTGTTGCATATCCAACGGAGGACAACATAGTGGTGCTCCTGCAGATTGCTCATCGGGAAGCTTATTCGCTTTCAGTGAACGCAGCCGTGCCGACTAAAGAGACGATCGAAGATCTAATTCGAAAGGCGCACATGGAAATGCTAAGTTTAAGTAGTAGAGTGCCCACTGTAGAGGAAAAGGCTGCTGAGACCGAGAAAGCTGAAAAAAGTTAAAATATCCGAATGCAGAGGTGAGATGGTATGGAATACATTTACGCTGCGATGCTCCTTCACAAGGCTGGAAAGGAAATAGACGAGCAAAACCTGACACAGGTTCTGACAGCGGCGGGCATAAATGTCGATGCAGTGCGAGCCAAGGCCTTAGTGGCTTCTTTGGCTGAGGTCAAGATTGACGAGGCAATCAAGTCTGCCCCAACGATGATGGCCGCACCCGTAGCAGCACCGGCGGCAGTTGCACCGGTAGCAGAAGCAAAGCCGAAAGAGGACGAAAAGAAGAAGAAGGAAGACGAGAAGCAGAAAGAAGAGGCAGCCCTCGAAGGATTAGGCGCACTGTTCGGCTAAGCCACTCCTTTTATTGTGCTGATTTTATTCGTTTAACTATTCCAATTTCCTAGTTGCTCGTCAGAGGCGATTGCGATTGAAAGTCACTGCTGTGGCGCATCCGATACAGGGGTTGATAAAGTATCACGGCTTGAAGAACCCTGTGCAAAGAATACCCTACCATGACAGCATATCCGTGTGCATCCAGGCACTGACAACCACAACAACTGTGGAAACCTTTGAAAAGTTGAGGAAAAACGAGATCGTTATCAATGGAAAGGAATCTGAGGGAAAAGACAGGCAACGTGTAGAGACTATTCTAAACAAGTTGAAAAAGTCCGCAGAATTCAGCGGCGGGTTCAAAGTAGTTTCTGAAAACAGCCTCAAAGCAGGTAAAGGTTTAGGCTTTTCAGCTTCAGGCTTTGCCGCTTTAGGCTTTTCAGCATCAAAAGCGCTTGACCTAACGCTTGATGGAGTTTCACTTTCTAAAATCGTCCGCCTAGGTGCAGGCTCTGCCACAAGAAGCCTTGCAGGAGGTTTCGCCGTCTGGTACGCTGACAAAAACAGCGAGTCCTACGCTGAGCAACTACGTGCGCCGGAGGACATGGTTTTCTCGATGGTGATTGTGCCGATTCCCTCTGATGTGAAGACTGACGAAGCTCACGCTGAAGTACCGAGCTCTCTACTATTCAAGGCAAGATTAAAGAATGTTCATGGCTTGCTTGAGGAGATGAAGCTTGCAATAAGGAAGGGAGACATTGTCACGATAGGGCGGCTGGCTGAAGAAGACACGTTGAATCTGCATGCGATAACGATGACTGGCAAGTCGCACATGGTTCTATGGGAACCAGACACGGTTCGCATAATAAAAGAAGTGATTCGACTGAGAGAAGAGGGGATATCTGCTTGGTATTCAATGGACACTGGACCATCAGTCTTCATCAACACACTTTCAAAAAACTCTCAGGTCATTTTGAGTCGCCTTCATGAAATCAGATTTGAAAATGCCTTCGTGAGCGAGGTGGGCGGAAAACCATTCCTAACCAGTCAGCATCTTTTTTAGGCTTTTGGGAAGCACCAGTAGCAGCCATCCGCAGATAATCATTAGCGTGCCTGGGAAGGCTGCAGGCCCATAATTAAGCAGTAAGGCCTCAAAAACAAAGAACGAAATGGTCATTGCAATTGCAGACAACACAGCAGTTCTCTTGCCATATTTTTTGTATGTCTGTAGTGTGAGCAGTCCGGCGAAGAAGAAGTCTCCTAGGCCAAGGGACATGTAAAGCCTGTTTCCTTCAAGCAGTATTGTTGGAATTGTTGGCAACGAAACCAGAACTGGAAGTCTCAGCTCTGAAACGGTTCTCGCTGCAGACACCATTGAACCAGTAAACAAGACCAGAACTATGTCCACAGCCGTCAGAAGACCAGCGAAAATGAGGGTGGTTTTCCACGTGAATAGGCTGCCTAGGTAGAGGATGATGAGAACGGCGAAGATGACGCCATATGAATCCAGCAGGTATGGAAACCATATCGGGGTTCGGCTGAAAAACAGATATAAGCAAATGAACAGGGCAGGCGGTAAAACTGCCACATACCATCGCTCTGCAAAGCTGGTTCTGCGAGTCTCGTAGACAAGCGCAGCGAATGTGAATATGGAGAGAGCGAGAAAAGCCAAAGCGCCATACAGCGCGTTCTCAACTTGGCCGAAAACGAAGAATCTGGCCGCACCTGCAACAAGTCCGCCCATGATAAATGCAGCGAGGAAAAGTTCAGTTCGCGTTTTTTTCATGTCTGAGAAAAGGTACCCGAAGATGAATAGCAGCATCGAATAGGAAAAGAGGAATATGATCATGATTGCGAGTTGCGGAATGAAGACGATCAGTGAAATCGTCACTCCGACCGAGGCGACAAGCAGCACCGCGTCTCGCGTTCGAAACTGCTTTTCCTCCAAGACTCCCTTCAGCTTCCTCTCTGCCTTGCCGTTCAGGAGCATGGCTGCAATTGTAACGAGGAACAGCGTTAAAGGCATGACAACATCGAAATTCATACTCGCACAATGACAGAACAAGCATTTAATTCTTTATCCCCCAATCAGGAATAGAACCATACCTGCGACCATGCGAGACGGTTGCACCTTAGAGGTCAAAGCATCCTTGGGGTATAGAGGAACTGAAGGCTTAAAAGCGGAAGTAAGTGTTGAAGATTGCCAAAGAAGCGATTAACGCTTCTTCTGTTCGCACCGTTTCCGTTCCCTGCTTCGGGATGGTGTTCACCACAAAATCTACAATGTCTTCCAACTTGAGTCCTTCTTGTTTGGCTATCTCATTCAGCCCTTTCGCCGGTGCTCCAAAAGCCACAAGAATTGTGTATGTAGCTTTCCAATCCTGATCGATCCGTTGCGCCACGTCAGTAAACGGAGCGCCATACCTAGAAGTGGCAATCGTCAAATCAAAGTTCCTGCTTTCCACCATTTTCCCGAAAAGGCGCCTTTCCACTGCGACCGTGTAACCCCAGTATTCTGGAATCTCATTGCGATCTGCCAGTTCCGCCTCAATCTGCTTATCGACTCCTGTGATCCTGAGGGTTATGCGCTTTCCTACCGGCTCCTGTCCATTCACGATCAGCGCTGGCTTTTCAACACCAATGTCCACAAACATGCCCTCTTTCGTTTTGGATAGGGTGATGCCTTCGCGGTATTCACCTTCTTTCAGATTTTCCATTTTTCTATTCAGGGGGTGATGTGCCGTTCTCAATGGCGGAAGTATTCCCGCGTACTGCAGTTCTGGCCTGAGCGTGAAAAGTCGTTTGCGTAGATATTGTGGTGTTTCCATGTAGGTTAATAATGTGGCGATAAGGTCCATGTCTGCTCTTTGGCTGATTTTCGGATTGTCTGGATAGATTATGATTTCATCAACTCTGAAAATTGCGGCTGCTCTTCCGATCAGACCCATCCTCGACGTTTTCTCGCGCAAGTGTGGAATGTCTGAAACAACTGAAGCTGGTATAGCTATGGAGAGTTTCTTGCCATGCAAATCTGTTTTCCGCCCGAGGTTGCTGAAGTTTGTATTTAGGGTTTTTTTGCTTAAAAGCTAAAAGCATAATACGAAATCTACGATAGAACAAGACAGAGTGTAATCAAATTGCCGAAAGCAGCATTTTTGGACAATCCTGACGAAATCAAAAGAATCGACAGAAACAACATGCTTTCTTTCTGCGTCGACGCCCCCAAACACTACGGCGAAGCTGCAAGAATCGCCAAGACCTTGTCGGTCAGCTACCCGAAACCACAGACAATCATCGTCGCTGGAATGGGCGGCTCAGCCATCGGCGGTGAACTCTTGAAAGACTGGGCAAGAGACAGGGCAGCCGTGCCCATAGAAGTCTGCAGAGAATATTCTCTACCTGCTTATGCAAACAAGAAAACACTCGTTTTCGTGGTAAGCTATTCTGGTGAAACCGAAGAATCCTTAAGCGTCTTTCTCGACGCGATCAAGCGAAAATGTATGGTTGTCTGCATAAGCTCAGGCGGGAAACTGCGTGAGTTTGCCAGAAAACTGAACGTGCCACATCTGCGCGTTCCTTCCGGTATGGCGCCGCGCGCTACGCTTCCGTACCTGTTTATGCCCTTGCCCTCAATACTAGAGAAGATCGGCATAGTTTCGGGCGTGAGCGCCGAAGTCTCTGATATTACAAGAATCTTGAAGCTAGTCAGCCTTGAAAACTCGCCTGAGAAGCCGCAGAGCGGCAACGTTTCCAAGACGCTTGCCTCAAACATATGCGGAACGATCCCAGTTGTTTATGGTTTCGGGATTTATCGCGCTGTTGCGCAACGTTTCAAGACGCAGTTCAACGAAAACAGCAAGGTTCCAGCAAAATGGGAAGCTTTTCCAGAGCTCAACCATAACGAGATTGTAGGGTGGGAAGAGGCTGGCACTTTGGCGAAAGACTTCTCGTTAATCTTCATACGTGACAATGATGAGTCAAACGAGATGCGACGCAGAATTGAGGTTACGCAGAAACTGATATGTAAAGAACCGTTGAAGGCTTTCGAGGTGTGGAGTAAGGGCAAAACCAAGTTGGCTAAGATGCTGTCGGTCATCTGCATAGGAGACTTCACAAGCGTGTACCTGGCGGTACTGCGGGGCGTGGACCCGACGCCCGTGAAGACCATAAGCTTGTTGAAGGAAAAGATTAAGCAAAGCGGATTGAAAGACAAGGTGACAAGTGAACTGCAGAAGATTGCGAAATAGCTTTTAGCTTATGAAGTCGGCGAACATTTTTTCAGCCGTTTCAAGCGACACCTGTTGAGGCGGATGCTTAAACGCATAAGCACAGATAGGCAGTATCGCTCCATCCAATTCCTTGCCCAAAGCAATTTTCACTGCTCTTATCACGTCAAACAGAACAGAACCAGCATTCGGCGCGTCAACCGTCGAGAGCTTCAAGTCTATCTGCACCGGCACATTACAGAAGTGCATGCCCTTAATCCAGAAGTAGCTGTCGCGCTTGTTCTGCAAAAAGTCCACGTAATCTGTCGAGCCTGCCACTACTTCAGCCTTGTAGGGCAACGCAGCCTCAACAGACTGCGTCTTAACCGTTCTTTTAACGTCTTTCGTGCGTTCCAGCGTGTCTAAGGATTCTGTGCCTCCTCCAACGTCAAGCTGGTAAGTTTGTGTAATCCGAACTCCATTCATAGAGAGCAGCTTCAGCAAGGTTTTGTGAAGTGTGGTTGAACCAACCTGATCGATAAGGTCGTCGCCAGCAATGGGCAGGCCAGCCATTTCGAAACGATGAGCCCATGCAGTGTCGCTTGCAATGAAGTTTGGTGTAGTGTTCACGAAAGCGCAGCCAGCGATCAACGCCTGCTCAGCGTACCATTGAGAGGCTTTCACTGCGCCGCTCGGAAGCAAATCAACCACAATCTCTGCGTCGCTTTCTTTCAGCACGCCTGCTACGTTTGCTTCTGGCAGGCTGCTTGTTTTCACTGCTTTTCTTGTGTATTCCCCAAGGCCGTCTAGTATCGGTCCCTTGTGCACAAACACGTACAGCGGCGTAACATCGACGAGTTTGGGAGCATTGTTAGGTTCAGCGAAAACGGCTTCAGACAGGTCCTTGCCTACTTTTCGGCTGTCAATGTCAAAGGCCGCCACGATTTCAATGTCTTTCGGATGAAAGCCTCCTAAGAGGAGATTGCGCAGTCCAAGACATTCTTCCTCTTTCTGGCAGCTGCCGTAATATTGCAGTCCTTGAACGAGGGCGGATGCACAGTTACCAACGCCAACAAGAGCGACTCTTATCTTGGACAAGTTATGACACCTTGCTGGCTTTTCTTATCACCACTAGCCCTATAAAATGCTACGCTCTCACATGAGCATTGATGAGGGGCATCCTTTGCGTCGTGCGGCTAGCTTCTCAGCTGGAACGTATTCCTCAGCTATGCCTGCTCTTTGCAGAACGTCTCTCCACATTTCCAGCCCCTTGCTGGTTCTCCATTTCTGTAGGGCTGGCAAGACTATGATAGCTAACTTGTCGCCTTGTTTGATCTTCTCCGCTGTTATGCATTTTCCTTTTTCTGGATCTACAGGAGTGATTATGTCTGGAGCGATTGCGGCTAGCTTCTCGTCTCTGTAAGCGACAAGTACTTCGTTCTTGGCTGCAAATCTAACCGTACTCTTCGAGTATTCACCTGTTCCGCGAAGTCTTGCATTGATGAACGTGAAACCTTCTTCGGTTCGTTGACTGACACCGTCTGCAATTCCTTCGAAGAGCTTGAAGCCTCCTGTCTCCTTCAAAACTGCCTCAAGAGGCCTGTCTGCCTTCCTCAAGGCTTCTCCAACACGGATGGACCTTGACAAGCTTAGCTGTATAGGTGAAGTCTTCACTTGAGCACCTGTCAAGATTCTTCTTGCTGTGTAGGCACTGTGATTCCATTCTGCGGCAAGAACACGGGCAATCCTTTCAGCTGCTTTCGCGTCTGCTGTTTCCCTGACAATGACCACGTTCTTGGCGTGTGCATCCGTTACGACCATAGGTGTCAATGGAATGCCGTCGATAGTGTAGACTTTCAAGTGGACTTCGGGAACCGACCTGCCAGCTCCATCAGCGTCAACAACAGGGATGCCGTGCCTGGCAGCAACGTCAACCGCGACCAGAGTGTTGAATCCCCCCAACTCAACGGAAATTGTGGCAAACGTAGAAAAACCCACGTGCTCCTCTAGGATTTTCAGGGCTTTTACAGCCGCGTCTGAATCGTATTCAAGACTTGTTGTTGCACCGACGCATGCGAAATTTACAACCTTTGCAATGTCAGGCACTTCAGACGGGGCGACCATTCTAGCCGTATAGCCTGACGAAGTCAACCTATCCACTATTTCATGGCTTACCTCAGGATCGCCTCCACCTCCCGCGGAAAAGATTGCGGCGCCGTCGACCAAGTCTAGGAGTTCCTGATGCGTCAGAGTTCTCATGTTTAGACCCGCCATTACAGTCAGTTTGAAAATTTATTATTAAGTAAGCCTTAAGTCTTTTAGAATCCATCATCAAGAAGGGAGCTAGATGGCTGAGGAGCCAAGATGTCCTGACAAATTCACGGCAGTTAATGAGCTGGCACGCCGACGCGGCTTCTTCTGGCAATCTTACGAGATATACGGCGGCGTGAGCGGCTTCGCAACCTATGGTCCTCTAGGCGCCAGACTGAAACAGAACATTGAGAGAAAACTTAGAGAACTTTTCGTTTACAAGCTCGGAATCCTTGAAATAGAGTCTCCTGTAATCGCTCCTGAAAGGGTTTTCGAAGCCTCAGGCCACATTGAGCATTTCAAAGAGCCAATGGTGGGATGTTTGAAATGCAAGAAGAGATTCCGTGCAGACCATTTGATTCAAGAGTGTGTAAAAATCAGTGAGGCAGAAGCTGAGAAACTGACGCTGACGGAACTGAAGGAGATGATCGAGAAGAATGAGCTCTACTGTCCGGAATGTGGCGGCACATTTGACGAGCCCAAGCAGTTCCTTACTATGTTTAAAACGACGATAGGACCCTACTCTGACGCTGTTGGCTATGGGAGGCCTGAGGCCGCGCAGGGCATTTTCGTGGAGTTCAAGCGGCTTTATGAAATGGCAAGGGAGAAACTTCCGTTCGGTGCAATGCAGATAGGTCGGGCCTTGAGGAACGAGATTTCGCCGAGACAAGGCCTATTGCGACTCAGAGAGTTCACCATTGTGGACTTGGAATTCTTCTTCGACCCAGAAGAACCAGACTGCTACATGCTGACAGACGTAGAGAACGAAAGACTACGGCTCCTCTTGGCTGAAACCAGACTGAAAAATTCGGAAGAGCTCACTGAGGTAACTGTGAAAGAGGCGCTGAAGAAGGGCTACATAAAGCTCGAATGGCAAGTAGTCTTCATGGCGTTGGCGACAAAACTGCTGAACGACTTAGGTGTCCCCTCAGAAAAGCAGCGTTTCATCGAGAAACTGCCATGGGAAAGAGCGCATTACTCGCTTCAGACTTTCGACCAAGAGGTTCTTGTTGAGCGTTGGGGCTGGGTTGAAGTCACGGCTTACGCATGTAGAACAGATTACGATTTGAAACGGCACACCGAATTCAGCGGCCAAGACATGTACGTCTTCAAAGAGTATGAGAAACCCGTCGAGAAAGAGCAACTTGTCATAAAGCCTGTCATGGGCAAGCTCGGACCAGTCTTCAAGAAAGGAGCTGCAGAGGTCGCAGAGATGCTTTCCAAAACAGATCCGAAAGAGGTTGAAGCGTCTCTGAAAAAGAGCGGTTATTACATACTTGGAAAATACAAGATACTACCAGAACATGTTGATATCAAGCACGAGAAGATCGTGGAACGCGGGAGGCGTTTCTTACCGCACGTTGTCGAACCGACTTTCGGCTCTGACCGACTTTTCTACGTCGCCCTTGAGTATGCATATCGCGTCAAGGACGACAGGGTGTTGTTGAGTTTTCCAAGAGACATTGCACCTGTACAAGTCGGTGTTTATCCTCTCGTCAGTAAAGACGGGTTGCCAGAAAAAGCGTTATTATTGCATAAGATGCTGGTTGACGAAGGCTTTGTGGCTGAATATGATGAGGCGGGGTCCATCGGCAGGCGATACGCTCGTGCGGATGAAGTCGGTATACCATTAGGTATAACGGTTGATTATGATACGCTTAATGACGGCACGGTTACCATTCGTGACCGTGACACTTGGAAGCAAGTTAGAAGCCGAATTGACGAATTGCCAGAGCTCTTGCGCAAGTTTTTCGGCTGGAAAATCAGCTTTGAAGACTTGGGCAACCCTATTTGAGAGCGGAGTTTTCGTTACCTTTTTTAATACTCTAACCTATCTAATGCTGGAAAAAACAGCCCGTTTTTGCGGGCGGGGAAAAACTTTGGTGCTTCCAACAGAAACTGAGGAACGTGTGAAACGAAGGGCCTTGAGCGTTTGCCAAGAACACCTTAGAAAAGTGTTTGACTTGACCAGGAAAGTTCCTCAGATCATAGATTGCTACATGAGAAACGACAAGGAAAAAGCAAAGCAGCTGTTCAATGAAATCAGAGCTGGGGAAGATGAAGTTACCAAGGCTAGGCGACTAGTTTCGCAAGAGCTAGCTGAAATAGGGGCTATTCTGCTCAGCAGAGAAGACTTCCTGAGGTTCACGAACTTGACCAGTGAGATCGCCGACTTCTCTGAAGGCATCGCTTTCCGCTTGGTTGAAATCATGCAGCACAACTGGAACGTCCCCACGGACATAAAGAAGGACTTGCTGAAGCTTTCTGAAGCCTGTCTGGAAGCAGTGCTTAGACTCAGGGAAACGATGATGGTTCTCAACTACGGCTCAGCCAAGGCAATGGAAAAGGCCAAGGATGTTGAGGTCGCCGAACGGGTTGTTGATGGTCTCTACCGTGAGCTCGAAATAAAGCTCCTCAGCAGTAAATCCGACTTTCCAGCCTTGATACTTCTGAGAGATGTTCTGCAGCTTTTGGAGGATTCCGCAGACAAGGCTGAAGACGCGGCTGACGCGGCTCGAATATTGTCTTTCATGATGTAAAAGGAAGACTGTGATGCCTAAAAACTTCAGAGTGGAACTCATCGAAAACTTTTTGGTCGTGTGGAACCCGGCTGAAGGTTCAGAGCTTTACAGGATGGGTTTCTATGGAAAGCCTTTGGGTATGCCTAAGCCGAAGATTCCAGAATTCGATGTGCCGCTTGTCTTGGATTTGATGGAAGGCCTGTACCTAACGGAAAAAGGAACAATAACTGTCTATGAAGGTTCGGAGAAGAAAAAGGTCAGCCTCAAAAAGCTGCGCCAGAAAGCCAAGCAGCTGTATGAAGAGTTCGACGACAAGTACGCCGTGTATCATGACCTGCGCGATAATGGTTTAGTCGTTACGCCAGGTATAAAGTTCGGATGTGACTTTGCGGTCTACAAGCACGGTCCAGGCGTTGAACATGCGCCGTACATGGTTTCAGTAAAGAAAGCCAGTGCCGAGATGACGGCGACTGAGATTGTAAAGGCGGGAAGGCTTGCAACAACTGTCAAGAAAAGGTTCATCATCGCCGTGCCTGACTCAGGAAACGAAAATATAAGATACCTCATATTCAAGTGGTTCAAGGCGTAATGCCGGCATCCACGACATCATCAATTTTCTAAGGTAGTCTTTCTAGTTGATGACTCGGTTGCCGTTTACCTCATGCACTAGGAGGTCGTGGGCTCAGGTTCTCTCCGCAACTGCCAGGATTCGAAACGTTTCCCTTCCCGGCTTTTTCAGTTTCTCTCTGTCCTCAACATCCCAGTCGTAGGCAGCAACCAGCTTGAACCCGTTACTTTCAAGGTATTGCCACATCTCTGCAAGCGTGTAGCATCTCATTTTGAACTTTTCTTTGAAACTCTCAACAAGCTTGTCCTTGTGCACTATGACGAATTTCATGTCGAGCGTCATGATGTCTGTTAAGTGGTCAAAGCTTGACTCTGAAAGGCGATAAAGTGTAACCTGCTGATTCTTCGCTTCCATCCATCTCTGATAAGGTGAAGCTCTGACTCCGCCGATATTCCAAAACTCAAAGATGAACAAGCCGCCTTTGTTGAGATACTGTTTCAAACCAGACAAAGTGTCGACCAAGCCCTTATACAGGTAGACGAAGCCAAGCGCTCCGAACATGCTTATGGCGCAATCAAACTCTCTGTCCAACTTCATTCTTCGCATATCTTGAACGTGAAAGTCGATTTTCACTTTCTCTTTTCCTGCTTTGGCATTTGCTTTCTCAATCATAACTTTTGAGATGTCTATTCCCGCAACACTGTAACCTCTTTTCGCGAGAATCAACACGGTGAGAGCCTGTGCCACAGCCCAAGTCTAGGATGCTCTTCGGTTTTCTCTCGAAGACCTTGAAAACATTCTCTAGGATATCGCAGTCTTTTTTGTAGTTCATTGTTTCTCGGTAAGTCAAATCGTAGTATTCGCCGAATTTTTCGAATATACCCAAAAGGTTGCACCTTAGTATGCCGAGCATTGCTGTTGAGATTTAATGATTTCGCAAATCTTCTGCTCCAGCGTAGGTGTCAGTTTCGGGTTCTCGACTATTCTGCCAATCTCCTTGCCTTCTTTGCTCATAACTACTATAGTTGGGATTTTGTCGATGTGAAATGTTTCTACTTCGGGCGGCGACGGCGGGATTCTCCACTTCCGAGCGTGGCTCAAAGGGTCTTTCTTCAAACCGCCGAAAATCCTAACATCCATTCCTGTTGCTTCTGATATCAGTGCCAGAACTGGAATGTATGTGGCGCAGTCTTTGCACCACTGTGCAGAAAAGACCACCAGCACATAGTCCTTTGCGAATCCTGTAAGCTGGCTTGTAGCCTCTGCGTTCAGTCGATAGTCTTGTTTTCTAGCTAGGAATTTCTCTTGGAAGGGCTGCTCTAGGCTTTCTATGTACTGGTTTATTGGAACTGTTCTCTTTTCGATCTCTGAAAGGCTTGTGCTCATTTGTAGTCTAGCCTTGCATCAGAGTTTGGTTCGCGAATTCTCCCCTCACGTACTGGTGCGGGTAGATTTTCGTGGCTGTCAACTTGCATCCTGCAGCTATAGTCACGTCATCGGCAATGACTGAAACTTGATCTATCTTCGTCTGTTTCTTCGGGCTTGAAAGGATTGTCACGTGCCTTCCGATGATGCTGTCTCTTATTTCTGTTTTCTCATCTATTATGACCCTGTCCATGACTGCTGAATCTTCTATCACGACATCTTTCTCGATTTTGGTGTAGTTATCGATGCACGAATTGACTATTCTCACGCCGTCGCTTATCTTGCAGTGTCTTCCTATGAGAACGGCGCCTTCAACCTCTATTTTGTGCTGTTTTATTTTCCTTATGATATCCCTCCTACTCTTCATCGATTCGACGCTTTCCCCTTGAACCCAAATTCTTGCCTCTTCGCTGATTCTGCCGCCGAAATCGGTCAGTGACGAGAAGCGTCCATTGAGCATGTCCTGCATCGCTTCCAAGTAGCGTTTCGGTGTGCCCACGTCATACCAGCTTCCCTTGAGAGTGTAGCCATAGACTGGCCTTCCAGTCTTGATAACGTACGGGATAAAGTCGAAGCCGAAGTCAAAGCGGTGAGTTTCCTTTATCATCTCTTTGACTCCTTTTTCTTTGAATATTTTCCTTATTTCCGGTGAAACCACATACAGACCTGTGTTGGCCAAGTTTGATGGGGCCTCTTTAGGTGATGGTTTTTCGACGAATTTTGCGATTCGTCTTTCCTTGTTTATGTCAGCGATGCCGTAACCTTCCACATTGTCAACTTCTCTCAGAGCTATTGTCATGACTGCTCCCTTCTTCTCATGGAACTCCACGAGCCCTTTGACGTTTACGTCGAAAATGTTGTCTCCTTGCACTGCGAAGACGGGGTCTCTGACGTTGTAGTATTCTATGTTTATTCTGACAGAATCTGCACTGCCGAGGTCGTCTACGTTTGGTTGATACTTTATGTGGACGCGGGGGTCAAAGCCGTATCTCGCGGAAAATCCATAACCTGACTCGAAATAGTCATGTAAATCTCTGTAGTTCGTGTAGCCCTTCACTCCGAAGATGAAATTCCGAATACCTTGACGCGCAAGTGACAGCAAGGGGAATTCTATCAGCGGTCTATTCACCAAACGAAGACACGCCTTACTAGTTTCTGCAGTCAGCGGGAGCAGACGCTTGGCTTTCCCGCCGACTGGAATTATGACTCTTAACCTTTCAGGTGCATAATTGTCGTTCAAAAGTCTGTCACCAACAAGCCTTTTTTAGGAGTTATTCGAGGCAAACCTATTAAACTTTCGAGTCTAAACGAGAATCTTATAACTTGCTTTCGTGAAATCTTATCAAATATTGTAGGGTTTGAACATTATGAGTAGATCTGGCAGCTACTTCAGATTGATGCGTCCCGTGAACTGTTTTATGATGGGTTTTGCTGTCATCGTGGGCGCCGCGCTTGCAAGTCTGAGCGCCTTGATTTCGTCACTGCCAAACCTTGCCTATGGGTTTGCGACTGGTTTCATGTTAACCGCTGCATCCATGGCTATAAACGACTATTATGACCGAGAAATCGATGCTGTAAACGAGCCAAACCGCCCAATCCCGAGCGGGGCAGTCAAGCCAAAAGAAGCTTTGGCTTTCGCCTCTGTTCTCACCGCGATAGGCTTTTCAACAGCATACTTAACGAGCATTTTCTGTCTTTTGACAGCCGTAATCGCGTGGTTACTTTTTGTGACTTACACCACTGTTGAAAAAAGAAGCGGTCTGCCCGGAAATTTCCTCGTAAGCACATGCGTGACAATACCGTTCATTTACGGAAGTATAGCAATCGTGGCTGGGGTTAGATTGAATGTTCTGCTTTTTGCTTCCATGGCTTTTCTTTCGAACACTGGAAGAGAAATAACCAAGGGGATTGTTGATGTGAAGGGAGACATGACTGCAAACGTTAAGACGATGGCTGTGCGTTACGGAGAAAAGAGAGCGGCGATAGCAGCCGCGTCATTCTATGTCCTTGCCGTATTGCTCAGTCCCATACCTTGGCTTTTGAGGCTTGTGTCCTTCTGGTTCATTCCCCCGGTGCTCATAACCGATGTTGGACTTGCAGCATCGTCCTTCATGCTTCTCAAGGATTATTCAAGGGAGAACGCTAGGAAGATAAAGAAAAACGTGCTTCTATGGTTCATCATCGGACTGCTAGCCTTCATCGTCGGCGCGATAAGGTGAAACGTTGTCCCTTGAAGAGGTCTTTTCAAACGTCCTCCTGATGTTTCTGTGCTACGCCTACGTGCTGGCCATAATTGTTATATCAGGAAAAATGGACAAGAACTCCGTGTTTCACGGAAGAGCTCACGGAAGTTCTTACGGACGATTATAAACAGAAATAAATTCATGAAAGACATTGAAAAAGAAATTGCGGAGACTCTTGAACTACCGTTCTAATGAGTGGAATTATAAGCGTCCCAACGTTAGTATTGGAGTGGAGAGGCATGCTGCTCCTTGAGTCCTGAAGACCAAGCTGTTTTTGAATACGCACTTCGCGGCAAAGATTGGAATGTGTATTGGCTTCTTCTGAAAAATGGTCGCTTAATGAGCGCGCACGCTAAGGAATCAAAATATCCCTCTTCGATGTAAGCAACGTCAGCAACCCAATACAAATAGACAGCGTCACAATAGGCGACAGAGGCTCAGACTCCAAAGTTCTAGACGACCAAAAGGCTTTCCTGTTCGATAAAGAAGGGGACCTGCTGGTGGTCCCTGTTACAGTTGCAAAGGTAGACCAAAGCCAGTATCCCGACGGAGTGCCTCCATCCGCTTACGGGACGCCTGCCTGGCAGGGAGCATACGTCTACAACATTACATTGACCAACGGACTCGTGCTGAAAGGCAACATCACTCACGCGGAGACCGCAGGAATGCCACCGAGCACACTATATGTGACCAGGGCACTGTACATTGGCGACGTGCTTTACACGATTTCACAAGGAAAGATAAAGCTAAACAGCCTAGTCGACATGGCCTTCCTGAAGGAGGTCAGCCTAGACTAGGCTCTCCTTTCTCCCTTTTTTATGAAAAACAAACAAGGTCTTGTTATTGTCTAACGCTGCCTAGCTTGGTTCCATGTGAACAGTGACAGTAGTTTCGGCGAAATGCTCTCTAAGCTGTTCTTCAACTTGTGAAGCTATTTCATGTGCATCTTTGAGCGAGATTTGCTTACTGAAACTGCAGTCGATGTTTATGTAACGTTCCTTTCTGGCGACGTAAGTCATTATTGCCTTGACGCGAAAGGCTTGCCGATAGCTCTCTGCTATGCTGTGAATTATGCTCCTGATTTCCTCCTCCTTAACCACCGAACCCTTCCGTATCTTCGGACTGAAAGGTTCCATGTGAACCGCCACATCTTCAACTTCTGCTATTCTCTCTTCGATTCTGCTCTCGATCTTCTGAGCTATCTCATGGGCGGCCTCGACCGAGATTTTCGGGTCCACGTTGGCGTGCAAGGTGATGTATAGTTTTCCACCCGTGTGCACAGTGCTGATTTCATGCACTTCTTTTACACCTTGGACCTCTATCGCAAGTTTCTCCACGAGCTTTTCGGTCGGCATTTCTGGCTTGCACGGCTCGGTGTGTATGGCAACGTCACAGTTCCCCAAAAAGTTCCTAATGTTTGATTCTATCTTTGAAGTTAATTCGTGGGCTTCTTCAAGATTTAGATAGTCTGGCACTTGGACAGTAGCTCTAACAAAGGCTTTTTCTCCTGCTTTTCTTATTTTCAAGACTTCAAGCTTGCATACACCTTCTGTTCCGACTATTTCATGCCTGACTTTGTCTGCCACATCTTTTGATATTGCATCGCTGAGCTCCATCACACCGCTCCAAACTAGCTTGACACTCAGATAGGTCAACAACACACTCAGAACCATAGAGGCTAATGGATCTCCATATGGGAATCCAAGAGTTGCAAGCCCGAATCCCAGAAGCGCGATGACGGTTGAGCTTAAGTCTGCGACTGCATGGAAAAACCCTGCTTTCATAGTTGAGCTTTCGCTCTTTCTGGCTTTCAGGAATAATCCGACTCTGAAGAAGTCAATGCAGAAGGTGTAGCCGATTGCAGCGAAACCGACCGACTCTAGCCCTGGATTTATGGATTTGCCCTCCAATATCTTCAGGATTGCTTCGTACATTATCAGCAGTGCCACGCCAATGAGCGCAATGCCGCCTATTAGTCCGCCTATTGATTCGAATTTCTCATGGCCGTACATATGCTCCTCATCAGGCGGTTTCAGCGAGGCTTGAGTCGCGATGAAAAGCGCAAAAGTTGTCAGGGCATCAAGCAGTGCGTGCAACCCGTCGCTTACTATGGCTAGACTGTTTACGACAAGGCCCAAAACGACTTCCACGAGGACTACGGTAGCTATTGCGATTGTTGACCGTTTGAGGGTTCTCAGTTTGTACTCGTTTTCGGCAAGGCCTTGCATTACTATTCGTTTGATATTTCAGACGCCGTAGATTTAAGAATTATGTGTCGCCATGGTGAATGTCGAACGCCTCGGGCTTGCAGCTTATAGGTAGGTTTATTCCTATGGTTGGCGACAGCGTCCTTTTGTCCCACTGGCTGTTGACCCCGTGCCAATCTCTGCTTGTGTTTTCAAAATCTTGAATCTGGCGCCAAAGAGGTTTAAAGCTCTAAAAAGGATAGGCTTTTAGCATTGTAGGTAATAATGGAATGAAAGGCTGAGACGCATGCGCTTTATGCCGATCCAGAGCATCCTAGACGGGAAATATGAGGATAAGAGTGTTGCGATCAGAGGCTGGGTTTATCGCAAGAGGGAAGGAAAGCAAACCATTTTTCTCGTCGTGCGCGACTCAACCGGCGTGATTCAGTGCACTGTAAAGGCTGACAGCCCAGCGTGGAGCGAAGCCGAAAAAATCACGATTGAGTCTTCGCTTACAATTGAAGGCACGGTTAAGAAGGACCAGCGTGCTCCCGGTGGTTACGAGGTTTCGGCTGAAAAGCTCTGGGTCATCGGCTTGGCTGATGTTTTTCCGATCAGCAAGGATAAGAGTGAGGAGTTTTTGCGTGACATTCGTCACCTGTGGCTTCGCAGTCGAAGAATGAATTTGGTTATGAAAGTGCGAGCCGATGTGCTAGAGTTCACGCGTGAATTCTTCAAGAACCAAGGTTTCGTGGAGGTTTCTCCACCCATGTTTATCTCGGCTGCAGTTGAGGGCGGTTCCACGCTTTTCGGTTTGAAATATTTTGACCAGAATCTGTACTTGACACAGAGTTCTCAGCTCTATCTCGAGATTCTGATCTATTCGCTGGAGAAGGTCTACTGTATTGCTCCGTCTTTCCGCGCTGAGAAGAGTCGAACAATCAGACATTTAACCGAGTATTGGCACATTGAGGGCGAGTGGCCTTTTGCCGACATGAATGATCTGATGCAGTTTGAAGAAGAGCTATTGGCTCATGTTTGCAAGAGAGCTGCAGAGAAGTGCGGGAAAGAGTTTGAAGAGTTGGGAGCAGACACTTCGAAAGTGGCTTCAGTTGAGACGCCGTTTCCGAAGATAACCTATACCGAAGCCGTTGAAAGACTGAAGGCTAAGGGCATTGAGAGAAAATGGGGCGAAGACTTTGGCTACGACGACGAAAAGGCTTTGGCTGACGAGTTTGGTAAACCGTTCTTTGTTTATGACTATCCAACGGCGATAAAGGCGTTTTACTGCAAGACGTACAGGGATCACCCAGAAGTGGCTATGTCTGCTGACATTCTTGTCCCCAGGATAGGTGAAATCTCAACTGGCGGTGCCAGGGAAGACGATAAGGATGTGCTGATCAAGCGAATCAGAGAAATGGGCTTGAGCGAGAAAGACTACGACTGGTACCTTGACCTTCGACGGTATGGAACAGTTCCACACGTCGGTTTCGGCATGGGCCTAGAAAGGCTGCTGACTTGGATGCTTGACTTGGAAAACATAATAGACTCTATACCGTTCCCAAGAACGATACGAAGATTTTACCCGTAAATAACACATGGTAGAAAGAGTACAGGTTTCCGCAATGGGTGAAGATCGCGCGGAGAGCTGGTCTCTGAGGAAAATAAACTCCCTATATATAGATTGGACTTTTGTTTTTGGAGTCTATTTGACTTTGTTTATGACTATTTCGCGGATTCTGTTGTTCATGCGGATTTCCAGTTCGAGGCTTGCGTCTGTGAGGTTTGTTATGCGTGTGCATTGGATTACGAGTGTTTGCTGTGGCGGGATTATTATTGTGCCGAGGGCGGTGGCTTCGGGCTGTGTTTCTTTTTGGTCTACGAGAAGGGGTTTCCAGTCTTGGTTTATTTTTATTTGGTTTGTGGCGGCGTTGTGCTGTATCAGGTCTGACTGTGCTAGGAACGCGATTATCTGTTGGAGCTTGTCCTGCGGGACTTCGAGGGCTGAGGCGATTTGGTCGGCGTTGTGCCACACGTTGTCGCTTAAAATGTTCAGGAGTTTTTCAAGTTTCGTGGACAATGTCTGCGTGCCTTCCCTTCGCTGGCTCGGTTATTACTCGCCTGTGAATGCTGCTTATGTTGCTTATATAGTGATGCGGACGTTTAGGCTAGACCATTGGTCTAGTTTTGGATAGGTACTACTTGTGTTATGGTCTTTTCGTCCAGATTATTGTTTCATGAGTGTTTATATTTGCTCGGAAACTGATAGAATACGGTTAGGCAAAGTAGCCGGCGTATTCTTCTCCGCATTCTTCTACCGAAAAACCAAATCACCAGCCGAAAAACCGCCATTCGAAAAAATCATAGCCCCTTATAAAGACCTCATCATCGAAGCCCAAGAACCGCCGAAAACAACACCCGAAACCACAATAATAAACGTCACCACCATCAAAGAACTCGGACGAACAGCCGAAATCCTCGCAAGACCAATGATATTCACCCGAAAACCCCAACAACCCTCACAATAATAGACCAAAACACCTTATACCAGCACCAACCCCAACCCTCCGAACAGCCTGCCTTTTCAGCATAGCATTTATCAAACAACAAAAACACTAGTACAGAACAAAGAGGAAAACCCGCAATGACCCCACAAACTCCCTGGCTGCAAATTCTCACCGAATGCAAAAACACTCTACAAACCCGAATCGCCCCGCTCCTGAACACCCTGAAACAACCACAGCCAACCCTAGGCATAGGCGCAGGCGGCGACCCGATGAAACAAATAGACCTCGCCGCCGAAAACGCCATAACCAGCACACTGGAAAAACACGGCGTTTCCTTCACTCTCATAAGCGAAGAATCAGGAATAAGAGAACACGGCAAAAACCCACACGAAACCTACGTGACAACCGACCCGATAGACGGAACAACAAACCTCACAAGAGGCATACCTTTCTACGCAACCTCAATCGCCGTCTCCACAAAACCCGATCTGAACACTGTCCACACAGCGCTCGTGACAGACCTGTTCCACAACAGAACCTACACTGCAGAAAAAGGAAAAGGAGCCCGCCGCGACAACAAAAAAATGACGCCCTCACAGAACACGTCGCTGGAAGAAGCCGTAATCGGCATGGACATGAACACCTTCAAAATCCAAAAACTAATCCCTCGGCTGATGAGCATTATAGAAAGGACGAAGCACATACGCCACCTCGGAGCCAACGCACTTGAACTCTGCTACGTGGCCGACGGAACAACCGACGCCTTCATCGACATTCGCGGAAAACTGCGCACCACAGACATGGCGGCAGGTTGGCTCATAATACAAGAGGCAGGCGGAACAATCACAACACCGAAAGGAAAACCACTGAACGTCAAACTAGACCCAAAACAGAAAGTCGAATTCGTCGCAGCCGCAAACCCAACAATCCACAAAATCCTGCTCGACATGATAAGGCCAGAAAAGGAAACAAAATGTTAACCCCCCTTTTCCCGCATCCGGCGGCACTCCTCAAAACGCAGAGAACGCGAACAATGATAATCGCCGACCTGCACATCGGCTGGGAAATGGCCCTCGCAGAAAAAGGCATACACGTCCCAACCCAAACCCCCAAGCTCCTGAAGAAGCTAATGGCTCTTATAACAGATTATCAACCCCAAAAACTACTAGTCCTCGGGGACGTAAAACACACCGTCGCAACAGCCCAAATGAGCGAATGGCACGACATCCCAGACTTCTTCAACGAACTGAAAAAACAAGTGCAGGAAATATTCGTCATCCGCGGCAACCACGACGGAAACCTCGAACCACTTCTGCCCGAAGCCGTCAAAATCCAGCCAGCAACTGGCATAACCGTAGGTGAAATTGGCTTTTTCCACGGGCATCAATGGCCTTCTCCAACTCTGCTGGGATGCAAGACGCTCGTGATGGGGCACGTGCACCCGATGGTGGCGTTTCGCGACCCCGCAGGGTTTAGAATATCGAGGCAAGTTTGGGTCAAGGCAGACTGCAACGCAATGGCACTGACCAAGGTCCTGCTGCAGAAACATAGAATCAAAGTTGAAAAGACCCCCGAAGAAACACTCAGAAAACATTTCAAGACAAATGCAAGAACCACGCAGCTCTTCATAATGCCCTCCTTCAACGACTTCCTAGGAGGCAGACCGCTGAACGAAAAAAGACTCGACCAACCGAAGACCGACATCGTCGGCCCAGTTCTCCGTTCAGAAGCAGTCAACATGGAAAACGCAGAAACCTACCTTCTGGACGGAACGTTCCTCGGAACCCTAAACCAACTCAAAACCCTAAGCTGAAGTAGTCAGCAAAAAACTTATAGACACAAGGATTCTTCACCTTAACAAGGTGAAACAATGCCATCAGACGACGATTACCCAGAATGGTTCAAAAAGAGACGCTCACCATTCTTCAGAAGCTGGGACTTCGGAGAAGTCGACAAAATGCTCCACGAAATGGAGAAAATGATGGAAGAAGAATTCAAAGACTTCACCTCAAAAGTCCCCAAAGACTACGTCAGAGAACTCAAACTTCCAGACGGTACAACCAAACGTGAATTCGGCCCATTCGTGTACGGCTACAGCATAAAAGTAGGCCCCGACGGGAAGCCTGAAATCCGCGAGTTCGGAAACGTCAAACCCAGCCTCGAAGGGCCCAAGGTGAAAGAGGAACGTGAACCTCTTGTAGACATTATCGAAACCAACGGCGAAATCCACATCGTAGTCGAGCTGCCAGGAGTGGACAAGGAGGACATAAAACTGCGCGGAACAGAAACCACACTGACGATATCAGTTGACGTTCCTCAACGCAAATACTACAAGGAAATCAAACTGCCCGCGAGAGTAAACGTGAAAGACGCAAAAACAGCATACAAGAACGGCGTCCTAGAAGTCAAGCTGCCGAAAATCGGGGATGAAAAGAAGCCGAAAGGCGAACCGATAAGCATAGAATGATAACCCGAACCCCTTTTTTCAAAGTCGATAAGCCTTCTTCGGAAAGTCTGAAAACACATGGACGAAAAATCGGAAATCAACATACTGAACAGCATATGTAAACAGGCAAAAACAGACGACAAGCTGACAGGCAAGAACCTTACAAGACTCTACGAAATCTTCGGCCAACGCTTCACAAAAGCCTTCGAAGCGCTGAAGGAAAACCGCGTGAAAAAGTACGTCTTCAAACCAAGCGGCAGAACAGTGTGGATCGTAGTCGGAAAAGAGCGGGACTACCTGATAATGGCTCAAGCGGAATTCTGCATGTGCGATGACTTCTACTTCCGCGTCCTAGACAGAGAAGTGCACCTGTGCTACCACCTAATTGCACAGAAAATCGCTAACGCTCTGGCGTGGTACGAAAGCATAGAGGAGCACGACGAACTCTACGACACATTGATGAACGAATGGAAAAAAGCTACTGTTTAAATATTCCAACCTAGGAATAAAAAGGGTAAAAGGAGACCGCCTGAATGGACGTAGGAGCATACTTCGAACTACTCAAATACTCCTTAATGGTAGCAACCTTCGTCGTACTAGTCCTAATTTTCTTGTACGTCATCTACGGAAAAGAAGAAAAGACAAGCTGAAATCAGCACTGAACATTCGGCTTGCCCATTTGTCTGCGCATTATCGGAAACGTTACAATGCCCATAACCGCAAGAACAACAGCCATCGCCATCAGCGACGGAGCTTCTGGGCCTCCCCCTACGATTATTGGAATCGGACCGATGAATATGAAGCCGCCAAAACTCGTGGAACCGCTTCCCGACAGCATTGCAGCGGCTATCAAAACCACAACGCCAAGGAAAATGATGAAAATGCCCATTATGAAGAGCACCAGAATCTTGCGCGACCCACTCGAGCCGTTGTTTGCGTCCTCTGTGTTTTCCTGTGAAGTCACCATGGAGTTCCCACTCATTTTGATGCGAAGCGCAACACCACAGTCACTATCAAGAGAAGTATCGTTAGCACTAGCGAAAATATCAAGATCGTTTTAACGGATTTTTCATCCGTTCCAAAGATTATGGGGATTGGTCCTATTATGATGGCTCCGCCTCCTCTGCTTTCTCCTTTGCCTTTGACCTTGGACAGAGACAGAAGCAGAGCCACGATTATGACGACAACCGTTCCTATGAAGATTAAGGCCAAGCCGAAACTGTAGAGTGTGCCTGCATCCATCTGCGGCTGAGGCTCCCTGCACGTCTAAAGTCGCTGAGAGCTTTTGATAAACCTTATACCACTAATCATTTCACATCTTCACCGACGTTGGAGCTGAAATGACAAACGAAGACATCGTTGGACAAATACTTGCATCCTGCCCAGGGATCGCAAGAGAGCAAGTTCTGGAAAGGTTAGACAGAGAGAAAAGAAGAACAGGCGGGTTTATTTCAGATGAGACCCTATTGAAGGTGATCGCGGCAGAGTTCGGCTGCGAGATTCCGAACGGCGAGGCCACCATGCCCACACTTTCACTGGGAGACTTGATTCCCAGCCTGAACAATGTTTCCGCTGTCGGTCGGATCGTCGCCGTGTTTGCTCCCAAGACGTTCAGTGGAAACAGGAGCGGGAAGTTTGCAAGCCTGCTCATCACAGACAAAAGCGGCATCTTACGAATCGTGTTGTGGAATAGTAAGACAGACCTAATAGAATCAGGAAAGCTCAAAGTTGGGCAGATAGTCCGCTTTTCCCGAGCATACACAAAAGAAGACCGCGCTGGAAAAGTCGAGTTGCACATAGGCGAGAAGGGCGAAGTTGAAATCAATCCCCATGACGCTCAGGCAAAAGACTATCCAACAATCAGCAAGTTTGCCACAAAGATTGGAGAACTGGCTCCCAATAACAAGAACAGGAAAGTGAACATCGCGGGCACAGTCAAGAACCTGTTTTCCGCGTCAACATTTGAGCGAGAAGACTTAAGTTCGGGAAAAGTTATGCGGTTCGTTCTGGCTGATGAAACGGGTGAGATACCGGTTGTGGTCTGGAATGAGAAGGTCGATGAGCTTGAGAAGGTGCTAAGGAACTGTGTTCAGTTACAGATCGTGAACGCGAAGGTCAAAAAGGCATTGGGCGAAGACTTAGAGGTTCATGTTGACTCAGTCACATACGTCGAAGTAGTTGAGTCAGCCGACGAGGTTCAGAGAATAGCCGATTTGAAAGAGGGACTAAGCCGCGTTAATGTCGAAGGAGAAATCGTTACGAAACCCATGCTCAGAAACGTTAAGACGTCTAAGGAAGAGGTTCTAAAAGTGGCTTCCTTCGAGCTGAAGGACGAGACTGGAACGGTTTGGGTTTCAGCTTGGCGGAAACATGCAGAAACGGCTGGTAATCTGAGGCAAGGCGACAGAATTATCATAAAGCATGCTTACGTGAAGAAAGGCTTCGGAGACCAGCTTGAAATATCAACGAGAGACACCACAACAATAACCCTCGTCAACTAGTACAAGAATCTGCTGGTGCCGGGGGCGGGATTCGAGCCCGCGACCTCTGGACATCAGGCGCATTTTGCCCCTTTTCTTGTTCTCCAGATTATGAGTCTGGCGCCCTAGCCAGGCTAGGCTACCCCGGCCTTGTCGCTTATGGGTATTTTGATTGACGCTGCTTGATTTAAGGTTATTTGGGTACATGATGTCTTGTCAGGTCTTTCATGTGTTCCTGTACACACTGATGGCATTGCCAATGTCATTATCAAAACTGGTCTTTTGGATAATTCCTCCCTTTCTCCCTGAACCGTAGATAAGTCGGAACACAAGCAGAATTTTTGGAATAAGCTTCTAGAAATTTATTATTTGATTCGCCTATATAGTTTCCCCACGCCTTGGCGCTTTCCAAGATACACAGAATGAACCATCTTGACGAAAAGCCCTGTCTCAACTACCCCAGAAATAGCCTTCAACTCTCGCTCCAACCTCTCTGGCTTAGGGATAGGCCCGAAACCCGCGTCTATGATGAAGTTGCCATTGTCAGTTATTACAGGCCCGACCTTTCTTGCGCCTTCTCTTAGAACTGGTTTTCCGCCGGCATCTCCTACCTTGCGCATCACATACGATGCTGCAAAAGGCAACACCTCGATCGAAACTGGCTGGTTGTTTTCTCCTAGAACCTTGACTTTCTTGCTTTCATCAGCTACTATGATGAGCTTTTTTGAGGCAGAGGCTACAATCTTTTCGCGTGCAAGAGCTCCGCCCATGCCCTTTATCAAATTCAAATTCTCATCTATCTGATCTGCTCCGTCTACCGTCAGATCCAGTGTCGTATGTTCTTCAAGGGTTGTTATATGGATCTTGTGCTTGACGGCAAGCATGAAAGCCTGATAGGATGTTGGAACGCCTAAGACGTGCAATCCTTCGCGTTTGATTCTGTTTCCCAATTCCTCAATGGCAAAGGCAGCCGTGCTTCCGCTTCCCAAGCCAACGACAGACCCGTCTTTAACGTTTCTAACTGCCTCTTTGGCAGCGTTCTTCTTGGCCGTCTCAATCCAATCTTGTTTAGGTTTCAAGTTCCATCTGCCCCAGTCTGTCCAGAACCTTTTCCACTTCAGACCTGATTTCTTCTATTCTCTTCTCAGCCTCAGTTTTCGGGCTCTGCTTTGCAGGAGGCTGCTTCTTTTTTCTTCTTGCTTTTTCCTCAGTGCTCAAAGTTGGCTCTTCTTTCGTGAGCGGTACGGCTATCTCTTTTATGGGCTGCACTTCCACCTTTGAACGCAGTTCGCCGATCTTGGAGTTCAACTCGTCGAAACGTTCGCTGAAAAGCTTGACTAGGTCTTCCTGCATGGCCTCGAGTTCATGCAAGGCGACAACTGATTCGTCTTTTGAAATGGCGTCCTTCACAGTCATCATGCGGAACTTATAAGTTTCCCCTAGTCTTTCACGTTCTTCTTCAGTTATCTTTCCTTCCGCATGAGCCTCGTAAAGCCGACGAATTGCGTCACTCAGAATCTCTCTTTCCAAGTCCAATATTCTAAGCTCTTCTCTGGCGCGTACGGCTTGCTCTTTAAGAACGCTCTTGGTAATTTTGAACGGCGAACCCTTGAATTCCGTCTCAGCTTTCTCTTCTTCCAGGACTTTTCCTTCTTTTTTCCAAAGTTTTCTCATGGCGTAAACAATGATCAGACAGACGATGATTACCCCTACTATGATTATTGCGACAGTCAGGGGATCGTCAAAGGGCAATAACGGTTTCCCTCTCTATCTTCATTGTCATTAATGCATATATAAGCTATGTTTTCAGGATTAACACTATATTTCGGGGTCATTTTCGCTTTCGCAGGAAAACTAGGTCGTCCTTTTGGCATACGTAGTCAAAGCCTGTCTCAAGCAGAGATTTTATTTCTTCCTGGTCTCTGATAGCCATTACGTTGAAGGTATCGCTTTGCTCTTTGTAGAGTGTTTTCTCTAGCTGGATGTATAGTAGCGTTGAGTCCATGGATCTGTGTCCAAGGTACTCTTTGACTAGCAGTGGATTATGCGTTTCGTGGTAGAGAGCTGTTGCCTTCCAGTGTCTGAAGGTGTGAAAGCCTATTTTGGCTAGCCTAGGCTCCTGAAGTTTCCGCATCATACACTTGCGCTCGGCGAAGAGTAGACAGTCAAGGCTTTGTGCTCTTGGGCCAAAGACGTATTCGTTTTTCCTTGGAAGCGCATTTACCATTGCGATTAGTTTAGCGCTTGCCTTGAATACTCTCGGCTCGCTGTTTTTCTCAGGTTCATTGCAGAAGATTATAGACTTTTCGAAGTCGATGTCGGTCCATTTTATTCTTGCGATTTCTCCGACTCTCATCGCTGTTTCCTTCGCGGTCTCTAAAGCGGCTGCAAGCTTTTTGCCGGCGGATGCGATGAAGCGGTCAAGTTCTTGTTCTGTCGGTAGAAAAGGAAACTTGTGTTTTAGTTTGTATGAAGGAACTCTCCACTTAATCCCTAGCATGTCTAAGAAAGTGTTGTAGACCTGGCAGCAGCTGTACTTCCGACTTTCCGCCCAGTCTTGTTTGCCGATAAAGCCTTTGACTGCTTCTGGATCCAGTAGGTTAATGTTATTCTTCAGAAGAAATTTCAGATGCCAACTATAGACCGTTATTGTTGACGGTTTCCTGCCTTCTTTTTGAAGCCACCATGCGAACTCGATTATTTTTCCCCTAAGGTCCACTGTTTCCCTTGTAGCTCCCGCAAGCTCGGTTCTTATCGGGTTTCCCACTTTGGCCAAGTTTTTCGCCTCTCGCTCCGAGACGCCTACTCGGCGATTATAGATTATGTCCAGCTTGCCTTTTAATGACTGCGTATCAATTCTCTCAACATGTTGAGACGTGTCAGACGCCTTTTGCAGCGGTTGCGCAGAGCCCTGGGGCCCTTTCTCGGAGAAGCGGTATCCGCACTTTTTGCATAGGAAACGTTGAATTGGAGTAGCATCGAACAAGTATCTTTTGCCATCTTTCGCAATAAAATCTGACCCGCATTCTGGGCAGTGAAGCTGAGGTTCATTGGAGGGGCGATGTGGCCGGACGTGCCCGTCCGACTTCCCCGATAAAGCCGCGTTTTTGCCAAGTAAGCTTGGAGGCGCACGGAAGACGCCCTCACCCCGAACCTCAACCATCTGTTAACCCTCCTCTCCCGATTCTTCATCTACAAGCCAACGCTTTGCTTGTTTCTTGAAGGTCTTGCGACGCTGGTCTATCGGTTCGAAAACGAGTCCCAGATTCAGGTACAAAATCGCTTTGCAGTATTGGCTACGTGACATGTTGAAGAGCGCAGCCACTTCAGAGCCCACTTTTTCGGCGAATGGCGATATCCTGAATTGGACGTGATGGTCTTTTCCACGCTCTTTGAAGGGACTGAAATTGTTGGACTCTATGAAAGGCGTATTCAAAAGACGTTCTTTCTTACGGCGCCTGCGGTCGATACGACTGATGTATTCGTTTTTCCCCCGGCTAGGCTTGCCGCTGTTTTCAACACTCATGACTCAACCTCGCCTCGTTTCCATCTGAGCTTCATGGGAAGGCTGCAGAATCTGCATCGAACAAGTCTGCCAACATCATTTTCAGAATAGTTGAACTGTGTTCTGCACCGGGGACAGCGCCCATAATATTTGTTGTCGATTAACACGTCAACTTCTTTCTCTGGAATGTAACCCGACGAAGTTTCGCTTCCTGAAGGCCCCTTGATGGTAAAAGAATCTAGAATATTGCTGATAGCCGTGTCGAAATTCGTCCAAGCAGGGTCAGCGTAGATCTCTGCAAGTTTCTCTTTAGATTCCTTCTCTTTCCTCTCGAATCGCTGTCTTGCATCAACACCATAATATTTCTCGATGGCCTTTCTGCAGATTTCCTCTCCTGCCTTTAACGTCTCATCGCTTTTGAAAAGCGCATTTGCCTCACATTTCCTTCGTCCGTAGTGTTGTAAATATTTCCAGTCTCGTGATTCACGGCCAGAACCTGTTTGAACGTTGCTTATCCACGTAAGACCAAGCTTGTCTATGTCATCCTTGTTCAGTCCAAATCTTTCAATTATCAATTTGCCAGGGTTCCATCCGGTTGCTCTTATGCAGTCCTGCAAGTTCTTTCTGAATGTTTCTGTGATCTTCAGTCCGGCAGGGTCGTGGTCATAGAATAGTAGTAGCACTGGGTTTAAATCGCTGGCCTCAGCCTTCTTTGACAGATTCGCTATGTGGCCACGCAGAAGAATTGTGGCCCATCCTTTAGAGGAGACTAAAGGAACGTGATACTCGCTGCATATTGGTTTAAACAGGTTCAAGAGGTCGCCTTTCTCGACGCACATCATCAGATAGTATTTTTCACCAGTCCAATAGTCCGTGATGTTTGAAGGCAGAGAATCAAGCATCTCAGCGACATCATCTTTTATCTGTCTGAGAAGTACCGTGGGGTCTGAAGCGTTGTGGATGCCTTTGAAACGTCTCGTGGTATCTTGGTCTTCAGCCACAAAGTCGATGGGCAGTAACCCTATTTTTCTGCAATCGTTGATCGCTTTCTGACATGAATCAAACTCTCCCTTGTGGATTTTTCCCAACCCTTCAAGCAGATAACACCAGCCTCTGGACGAATACTTGACGGGGGTGGTTCTCTGAGAGTCCATTGCCTTTATTTCGTCCGCAAAGTCCTTGAGCCTCATTTCATAGATGTCGTTTCCAAGCGTTCCATGGGGGACCCATGATACTGGTCTCGGCGGCGGTGGAGGAATATACACTCTCGGGGTTTTGGGGATGGGCAGAACTTTGTTGAAGGCTTTCTCCATAAGGTTGCTTATGCTCTCGCTATGCCTACTCATCTAACCCACTCTTCCCATAGTTCAGCCACTTTAGAACTGGACAAACAAGATGGGCCACAACCGTGAAGGGCATGTCCTTGCTGATGCCAACCCTGCCCAATCGATAGTTGATGTCGAATATTCTGCTGGAGAAGATCTCTTCCATTGAAGCCATGAAGTTGACGCACTGATAGACCTTAAGCCCTTCTTTGTCGTCGTTCTTCCTGTCAAAGATTGCAAGCTCTATCAGGTATGGAAACTCAACGTGATCTTGTGAACGGCAAGGACTCGTATATCCCGAAATGTTGGAACCAAGGCATGTTGGACATTCTACTTGGATACCGGGTAACATAACATATTTCAGCCTCTCCCACCCGTTCTGCTCACGAAGGCTCTCGAACGATTTTTCTCCTACAACCCCCAGGACCGATGGAATACTTCTCTTGGCGACTGGCTTCGCCCTCGCTCTTATAGCGGCGAAGAGTTTGGCCACCCCTTCCTTCGGTAAGTCTTTGATGGCCGTGGCGGGGAAAAACTGCACTGTGCTGTTTCTCCCAGAATCATGATTCCCAGAGTTGAGTTTTTGCAGAATTTCCCCAATAAGCTTCTTCGATGTGAATCCTCTGAATAGAGGAATGAACTCCTTGAGCTGCGCTTCCGGTGTCACCCTGACAAAGTCTTCGTAGAGAGATTGAAACTGTTTTTGAGTGTACCATAAAACGGATGTTTCTTGCCTGATGGCTTTTCCTTCTTGTGGCTTGCCGAGTGTTCCCTCTTCAATGTTGAAGAGATTGTAGCTGATTTTCCGCGTGGGATTAACTATGCTCGTCGCAAAGACAAGATCAAGCACCGAGGGACTGGAAGAGTGAGGTCTCTGGAATTGTTGGCTGGTTATGACGTCTTTAGGGAACTTCACAATAAATGTGGTGAAGTCGTCGTCTTCTCTCTTTGTGGTAGCAATCTCCGATTCAATGACTTCTTTTATCCTATCTGGTTTCAGGACGATTCTGTATTGACGGTTGCCGGTCTTCACTGTGATGTCGGGTGGGGTAAGCCCTTTCGATTCAGCAAGCACATAAGAATAGCCGAAGATGCTCTTCAAGGCGTTTCCAAGGTAGCCTCGAGAGACCCTCAGGAAACCTCTCTTCGATGAAGCCTTGTTTTCAAAGTCAAGTATTAGCTTAATCTCTTTGAGCGAAAGCTTCTTACCGCCGTCGTCTGCAACTTCCAAGCGGTAAAAATCTCCTTCAACTTGTACATCGATGCCGATTTCGGTTGAGTCTTTGTCAAGAGCATTGCATAACATTTCTCCCAAAGCAAATTTGAGGATCGAGTCTGGGTTAATGCCAGTCCTCTTCGTCAACTCATCAAGAGTTACAAAGTCAAGTCCGCGGGTTGTGCCAGGTCGAATTACATCTCCAAGCGTAGCTACGGTCAAGTCCTATTCACTCCTCTGACCTTCTACGACCGGTTTTTCACGCAGATCCAAAAGCTGCCTTGCGGACTGCAGTTTATCTTTCCATTCTTCAGCCCGCTTCAGAATCTTCTTACGCCATTCAACGTTATCATGAATTGCCCATTGCTCCAGCACTTGCCTGAAGTACTTGTCTTTCTGCTCTAGACGCTGTCTTTCGTCAAGCTGCTTGGGAGTCAATGGTTCTTTCGTGACTAGCTGCTCACTGTATTTTTTGGCGTGTGTTTCATAGACTTCCTTTGAAATATAGCCTAGGTGATACATGCCTTCAGTGAAAGGCAACAACCCTGCGTAGGAACGGCCTAAGCCCTTATCAGCTTGAAGTCGAATGAAAGCCATGTACAAGTCCTTATCCAAGTATATCAGAACACCATGCTCCCTGAAATCACCCATTATGAACATCTCCTGAGAAGGTGATTGATGACAGGAGTTTGTGGTTAGAGTAGCTAGGTAGGTACAGTATGCGTTTTAGTAGTATGCGTTTTAGTATAGTTCTCTTAATGAATAGTCACTCCTTTATGGTTGGGTGCGGACGATTTCCCGCGCTGCAAACAAAGGAACGTCTGCGTCCTTCTTCCCGAATCATCTGCGCTTCCCTCGATTATGCCTGACTTTTGATCGGAGCCCTGCCGATGAACTGCTTCTCCTTGCCGCTAAAACGTACCGTAAACTTGTGTGGGCCTATCTGCACCGGGACATCATTTCCGTGCTTCTCAATCAAATCCGCGAGGGCTTCTACCCCGTGTGTATTCCGAAAAACCCACCCAACTTCCTCAGGTTTGCACGGTTCTTTCGTTTTGTACGCCCGCCATGATAGCTTCGCGAGCTCGTCCGGATCTAGTCCAGGCATCTGTGCAGTGGGCTTGGCTGCAGACGCCGTTAGCCAACCCGTTATCAATTCGTCCATATGCCCCCGGGCAATCTCAAGCTCCGCCTCGTCCTCAACCGTAGCCTTCAGTGTGTACTCTTCTCGCAACCACTGTTCCAAATCGCTCGGCCTGCAAGTTCGTCCTTTGCTAACGGTTATCTCGACTATTTTTCCCATAGACATTCACTCCCCTGCGCAGTAAACCGCACATCTTTCGATGTTCACAGGAACTGCGCGTTTTGAACTTGTTTTCGTCATATTCCTCGCTTTCTTGTTGAGCCATTTCAAGCTCCAACCTTAGTGTGTGTAAGGAAAGGTTTTTTAAACTTCTGTCCGTGTGCTGTTTATGTACAGCTGCTACAAAGGCTTTATTAAGGAAATGTATACAATAGGTGTTTATGTACAGCAGGTGTACATGTATGGAAAAGGAAGAAGAAAAGGAAGAAGAAAAGGAGATTAGAATAGACCCGGAAGACGCACCGCTTATAGCTGCCATACTTGAACTCAGAAAGCAAGGATATACCACAGACTACGGAATCAAAAAAGCACTCGAGCAGAAAAACATCAAAGTGGCTGTCAATACCGTGAGGCGTAAAAGAATAAGCATAGAAAGGAACTATCCACGTCTCGTTAAGTTTCTGAAAACAATACAAAGAGTCGGATACTTCGCTAAAGAACAACGGAAGCGGTTAAAGTCTCCTGAAACGCGTGAGCGTGCGGATGCAGCAATACATGAACTGTTAAGCCAAGGTATCCCTCTTCCTGTTGGGAACGCCACCATGGTTGCAAAGGGCCATCTCGGCTGCTACAAACAAGTGGCAAATAAAATTGAAGTAAACCCGGAAAGGGTTGCGTTGGCTCAACAGCTCTGGGACACCTATCACAATGGTAGAAACATATCCAAGTTCTGCAAAGAGAATAGGTTAAGCAGGCGAAACATAAAGCGCACTCTTGCGAACCCAATTTTCATTGGCAAGATCGTATACAAAGGAAAGGAGTATTTTTTCCCTCAGCTGGCCATAATCGATCCAGAAATTTGGGAAGCCTGCCAACCACACAAAAAAGCCGCGAAATGGATAGGAAGCCGCCCAATGTTTGGCTTCATCCGAAAAGCCGGGAACTGGATTAAATACCCCAAAGCAGAGCCCACTGTTCTTGAAGTGATAGAGTTAGGTTTAGCTGGAAAGAGCAGAAATGAAATTGCAAGGCTAAAGAATTTGAAATATGACACTGTAAAAAGTATTCTCGATAACCCCATATACGCCAATAAGGTCTTTGATGGCGAAAAATACGTAGATGCTGGCCTTGGCTTTGAGATTGTTTCCTTTAATAAGTGGTTGAAAGCGCACACAAAATACGTTGAAAAACTTAAAAAAGATAGGTATAGTTTCTCAGCGGAGGCCAGAAAGAAAAAGCAGGATGAAAGGCGAGACGAGCTTTTTGATTGGATTAAGAACCATGACGGTGTGTGTTGGAGCGAAATAATTGCTGGATTTAAGTTCAAGAATGGAAAGTCCATCTCAAGAACTTGTCTTGATAAGTATCTCCGGCTTTTAAAGTTGGATAATAGAATTGAGAAGTGGAACGGCAAATGGTACGTCGTCTCCGCAAAAAGCTGAATGATTTCACGGCTCAGGGCTCTTCACTCTCCAAAACGCGCATGCCACGTCGACGGCTGACACTATAGCCTTCTCGCGCCGGCAGAACACGCGACGGCGAAGGATCTCAGCCGCTCTCGCCTTATCCTTGTCTACGTCGTGGCCGCTGGGCTTTCCAACTCTACCCTCTTCAACGAGCCGATGGGTGGTACGCCCAGAGTAGATACAGAGCCCAAAACATCATGGAACTGGTACCTATTAGAAAAAGCCACAAAAGCTGAATGATTCTATGGCTTAGGTTCTCCACGTGACTTAAAGGCGAAGCATGCCACGTCGATTGGGCTGATCAGGACTCGTTCACGCCAGCAGAAGGCTCCTGTCCTGAGGATCAGAGCAGTTTTGATCTTGTCCGCATCCAACCTTCTTCCGCCCGGAATCCTCACCTGTCCCAACTCCACCCAGCTACGGAGCATGAGCCCCGCATCATGCTGTCCCAGCATCCTAACCAAAAACATTCGATCTTCTAGGCTGAGTTTTCCCCGGAAAAAGCGACAGTTCATGCAATAGGCGGGCAACCTTTACGGCACAAAGAAATAAGAGGTGTCTTGAGAGTTAAGACTTCCCTCTAATATGGAAGTATAACAGAATCCTGTTTGAAGAGACAATGGTCTTTTCAACATTCTCTCTTGGATCAGGGCTAATGTGGAAGCATATCGGCTCCATCCCCAGGCGGAGGCGCCTTCGATGCTGCGCAGCTGCTGCGTGTCAACATTGACGGTTCTCCGTATTTTGGCGGCCCGATGGGATGCCCTCATTTTAACAGTTAAACGACCCCGCAAAATGCGCCTACCCCTCCCCCCTCCAACGTTGAAAACTGCCTTGGCAACGACTATCGGCATGAACCTCGCCCTTCGCAATTGAATACGCTAAGTGAAAAAGAACGTCGAGGTTGTTAAGTAGTTTAGCACGCACTACTTGACTGTCCACTTGCGCGGTTCGACATATTTTTCCTAGGTATAGGGCTACCCTCTCACACGCATTTTTACGTGTCGTAATGAGACACCGCCCCTATACCTACCTTTTTTTCACCGTTGAAAACTTCCCTGGCCACGACTGTCAACCAGAACCTCACCTTTCATGAAGTTGGGGACGTCACCGAGCGCGCGCGCTTTCTCTTAGCGTCATGGGCACGCCCTAAAAGCTTGTCAGGTGGCTAATGTCAGCACTCTCAACGCGATTCCACCAACGCTTATCGCGAAGACTATTTCAAACACTGTTATGAAGATTGTCTTCTTGAAACCGAACTCCCTAACTAGAGCGGCAATAGTTGCTACGCAAGGTATGTAAAACATTGCTACCAGAGTGAATACAACCATTTGAACTGGCGTCAGAACTTGTGCAAAATTCGTTGTTCCAAGAAGAGTGGCAAGCATAATCAGCGTTAGCTCCTTTCTCAGTACACCGAATATCAGCGTTATACCCGTGATTGCGGGCAATCCTAGCCACACCACTGTTACTGGACTTAGCACAGCCGCAATTGGTTCCAGTAAGCCTAAGACTTCCGCGAGTTTTACAGCAAGGCTTCCAACGATTATCAAAGGAAATGCTATTTTTATGAAGTCGGCAAGTCGGAACCATGTTTGCTTCAGAACAGTCTTCAGATGAGGCAACCTATAATCATGCATTTCCATAATTAGCGCGGTCGGCTCACCCGGCAGGATCTTAAATGCAAGTCTTCCGAGGATGAAAATGATCAATAGATCGATGATATAAAGCATCAAGGCCCATTGGATGCCCATAAACTGGCCTACTAGACCAAGTATGATTACTGTCCGCGCGGCACAGGGCACCAGTGTTGTTACAAACGCAGCTAGCAGCCTTTCCCTCTCCGTTTCCATTATTCTACATCCCAAGCAGGCTGGAACATTGCAGCCGTAGCCAAGCATCATTGGAATGAACGCCTTTCCATGCAGTCCTATCTTGTGCATGACGTTATCCATCAAAAATGCTATCCGACTAAGGTAGCCCGAGTCTTCCAGAAAGTACAATATAACATAGAACGGAAGAATGTAAGGTAGAGCTATTGTAACACCTGCTATGACTCCTTCAATTATACCTCCCCAAATCAGTTTTCCTACGATTCCTGTCCCAAACAAGCTTGCAAAGAGAGGTTCCCATCCATAAAATAAGTTGCTTAACAGCTCTGAGATGTAACCTCCAAAGGTGAAGATAGAATAAAACACTAGAAGTAGTGATGCCGCCATGACAGGATACCCCAGAATTTTGTGTGTCGTTAAGTTGTGTATTTTCTCTTCCAACGAAGGCTTGATAGGAGATACTAGCTCTTGAGCCTGCCTTGCAATGCATCCGGCTATTTCATATCGCTCAGAAGTTATCACAGTCGAACAAGAGTGACCATGAAGCTTCTCAATCTCAGCCGTAAGCTTTTCTGCCGCGGATATGATAAGAGGATCTATTCTTTTAATTTCTCTCGATATCTCTTCGTCACCTTCTAACAACTTGACGGCGACGTATCTCGGAGGATACCAAAATTGGATTTTCTCTAACATCTTAGTGATTTTTGCGATCCTGAGCTCAACTTCCTCTCCATATCTTCCCTCAAGAGGCCTAGCCTTTTTCCCATTTTCAATTATCTCTACAGCTTTCTCCAGAAGCTCGAAAATGCCTCTCCCTTTTGTCGCAACAGTGGGCATGACAGATATTCCCAGCAGTTTCTCCAGTTTTTCTGCGTCGATTCTAATACCCTTACTTTTTGCAATGTCCATCTGGTTCAGAGCTATGATCATTGGTGTTTCAAGCTCTATTAGCTGCAGTGTGAAGAACAAGTTTCTCTCGAGAACTGAAGCATCTACCACATTTATTACTACGTCTGGCCTTTCAACTGCGATATACTTCCTTGAGACTAACTCTTCCAGTGAGTAGGTCGAAAGCGAGTATATTCCAGGTAGATCGATGATGTCTATTGTATAGCCCTTGAAGTGAAGTGTTCCTTCGGCTCTTTCAACGGTTTTTCCTGGCCAGTTTCCGATATGTTGATGCAAGCCAGTCAGCTGGTTGAATATGACGGATTTTCCCACATTCGCGTTTCCAGCCAGCGCAATGGTCAATTTTGTCTTAGGCACGCTTTTTTCTCACCACGAAAATCTTCTCGGCCATGCCTCGACCTAAAGCAAGTCTTGAGCCTCTAACAACAACCTCCAATGGACCATGGAAGGGAGCTGATTTAACCACCACTACCTCAACACCAGGGGTTAAACCCATATCCATAAGTCGCTTTTCAAACCCCCAGCCTCTCCTGCAGCCTTCTCCTTGGCCCGGATTTATGGAAATAACGATTCCCGTCTCCCCATCTTTCAGCGCAGTCAGGGGCAGTTCCGGACCCTGAGCCTCTGCACCACTTCCCATGTCAACGTCACCTCTTCACCGTTTTTCTCTTAACCCAGATGATAGAGGCCATCGAAAGGCTGAGTGCGTGATTGGCTCCGCCCACCTTGACGGTCATAGGTCCGTCAAAAGGCGCTCTTTCAACAATCTCTATCGACGCTCCCGGCAGGAGTCCCAACGCAGCAATATACTCCAAAACTTCAGATGTCTCGTCTTTTATCTTGACTATCACGCCGCTTTCTTTGGAATCAAAAGTAGACAGAGGTTCTGATTTTTCTTCGACTATTCCTCCACACGCCGTTGGTATTGGGTTTCCGTGAGGACAAGTCTTCGGATGACCCAGTGCCTTTTCGAGTTTCTTGATTACGTCGTCTGTAATGCCATGCTCAAGCTTGCAGGCTGCATCATGCGCCTTATCCCAATCTACACGTATAAAATCTGTAAGTAGACGCTCTGAAAGCCTGTGTCTTCTTATTACATCTAGGGCTATTTTCCGGCCCTTGTCAGTCAACTTCACGCCCTTATAAGGTTCATGTCTCAGCATGCCCTCTTTTTCTAGACGCTCCACGGTGTTGGTGACAGTGCCCGGAACAACCTGCAACAACTTGACGATGTCGCTGGTTCTTGCGACTCCGCTCTTTTCTTGAAGCCTATAAATGCCTTCAAGATACTCCTCAACAACTTGGGTAACTTCGCTCATCGCGCATCCCTACGAGTATACTAAATAGAAATTACGACAACTCGTATATTTAACACTTCTTCTCAGTAGTCAGATTATCTCCAAGTGTTCTGGTGAGGCTGAGCAAACATGACAAATTCAAGTTAGGCCGCAGAAAACCTCGGGATGTGACTGAGTATTGCTAGAACTTATGGTGCTATGGCGGCAACTTTCACTTGTTTTACTCCTCTCTTCGCCATTAGAATCTGAGCAAGGCTTCTGACTTCTTGGACGCTTCCTTCAACTGCAATTATTTCCAAGCACTTGTTTTCTTCCAAATGAACGTGCAGGGTCGAGGAAATCACATTCTTGAATTGATGTTGGGCTTTTGTGATCTCGTCTAGGAGACCGGGTTTGTCTAGGTAATAGAGCACAAGGACAGCGCCGGTTATTCGTCCCGCATCTTTTCGCATCCACTCGAATTCTGTGATGAAACTTCGCAAGGCGTCGTGAACAGCCTTTGAACGGTTCTCGTATTCCATGTTCTTCCAAGTTTCATCAAACTTGTTAACCAGAGAGGGCGGAAGTGAAACGCTAAAACGCGTCACCTTCATTTTCTGAGACATCGAATCACCGTCTAAATAACTTATTAACACGGGAAAGCTCTTATAGATGATGTTACGAATTAATGAAATCGTAACATTAGGTGCTGGCAATGACCTATTTTGACAGTCGCGAGGTGGCCGCTATCGCCTTGTTCTCAGCTCTCTGGGGCGTTCTGAACTCCATCTTTGCCCCGATCGTATTCCGAATGTTCGGGCTACCAATTCTATGCGACATGATTGGCTTCGCAGTCCTTACCCTTACTGTCTGGTGGATCAGAAAGTTTGGGGCAGCAACTGCGGTAGGACTCATCGCAACAGTCATAAACTTCATATTCAATCCAGCTGGTGTTCACTTTCTGGGTTTTGCGGCAGCCAGCATAGTCTTTGACATAACAGCAAAGCTCATAGGATATGATAGGTGCTTCAAAAAACCATTATTTGTTACAGTTTCAATGCTTCCCGTTTCGGTGCTGTCAGCTGCAGTGGCAGGCTTAATCATAGGCACGTTTTTCATGGCCGCACCAGCTTTGACCAGATGGGGTGGAGTTCTTGGTTGGGTTGGGCTGCACGTGATTGGTGGCATTATTGGAGGATTTATTGGCGTGACTTTGGTTGTAGGTCTGGCTACTAGGGGTGTGCGAAGGATGGATGTGAAGAAATAGATGCCAGCAATTATTTCAAAAGAATTGTTAGAGAATGCGGTCAGACTCCATGGACACCTCGGCCCTTTTCTAGTTCTTGGCTTGAAAATGAGCCTACAGGCGGAGAAGGTTTTTGGCCAAAAACCAGAGAAGTGCGAAGTGGAAACAATAAACAGCAAACCCTTCCTATGCGTATTGGACGGGATAAAGGCGGTGATAGGAAGCGAAGCTGTGACCGTGCGAGAAGGCAATGGTCTATCTGCCAGATTTAGCAAAGCTAGTCGTGAAGAGGTTATCGTCAGGGTGAAGAAAGCTTTAGTTGAAAAATACGCTGAAGGCCCATGGGAAAAAAGCGAAGAATATGCTTACGAGGTTATCCATAGCGATGACGAGCAACTCTTTGAGTGAAATATCTGAACAATTGTCAAAGGAAATCCGCGAAGCCAATTCAAGCCAAAACTCGGTTTAAATTCTCGGGATTTTTACTTAAAATTACACGCATGGTTTTTTACCCCACGGTAAGGACATTCATCCAGTTGCTCATCGTACAGATTTCCGCAAAACAGAAACAGCATCTTCACTAACTCTCAATCTGAGCTACATCGCAAGCTTACGCTAACAGCATCTTCAGAGTGACATTAACCCTATTCCGGCTAGAACGGATAACAACTGAATCACGGATTCTTTTGTTTGATTTTTTTTGTGAAGTTCTGGCATGAGATCTGTCAAGGCAATGTAGATGAAGCTCGATGCTGAAATCGCCATAACATAAGATATGGCAGTATGAACAATTGCGAGAGCGAAATAGGCTAAAATTGTGCAGATTATTGTGCTTAGAGCTCATGCCATGATTCCTATTTTGTTCTTTGTTTATGCCACTAACGCAGTTCGGATAGGTTTTGAGTCTTCAGACTGATGGTGTTCGCTCGATTAGTAACTTATTCTAAGAAGGTTAATGAAAGCAGAATGAGGACTCCGAGGACGAAGGCGGTTAGCTGCAATGCAGATTTCAGAGGTTTAGGCTCTTCTTTATGAAGTTCGGGGATCAAGTCTGAGCCAGCTATGTAAATGAAGTTGCCTGCGGCGAAAGGCACCAGAAATGCGGCTGAACCTTGCATGAGAAAGCCGAGGCTGAGGGCTACGATGGTTCCGAATATTGCTGTTAGGGCTGTTGCGAAATTGAAGAAGATAGCCTTAGATTTGCTGAATCCTCCGTAGATGAGGACTCCGAAATCTCCGATTTCCTGGGGGATCTCGTGGAAAACGACAGCCAGCGTGGTTGCTATTCCTAATGGTACACTTGCCAAGTAGCTTCCACCTATTATTAAGCCGTCTATGAAATTGTGAACAGCGTCGCCGAAGAGGTTCATGTAAGCGAAGGAATGAGGATGCTCCTTCGAGGTTGGTATGTGGCAGTGTCTCCACTGGAGAAACTTTTCCGCGATGAAGGAAGCAATGATGCCCGACAGAATGTATAGGGATACCTGCACTCCAAAACCGCTTTCCTCTGCAGCCTCCGGAATCAAGTGGATGAAGGCGTCTCCAAAAAGGCCTCCGGCAGAAAAACTCACGAGATACAAGAGTATCTTCTTTAAATTCTCCTCCTTCAACCGAAAAGTCAACAGGCCGACCAGAGAAATCAAACTAACAACAAACACGCTTACTAGACTATAGAGCCAAACGACCGTGATGAAACGCCTCCAAACGAAACAAAACTAAAAAGCTGTTCGGACATTTATCTCTTTTCTCTTCTTTTAAATTCTGCCTTTCTTTGAAGACCCTACAACCTGCGCCTTAACTCCAATATTTAACTACAGAAATTGGATCATACAAAAATCGAACCTCTGGTGCACCACGCTGCCCCACAGAAGCCAGCGCGGACTTTATCCCTTAAACTGACTGAACCAAACGCTGTTTCTCTCTTCTTGAAAGGGTTTACACGCTGTACAGCCATTTTACGCACTTATGCTGGGTAGACTACAAGCGCGCGCTTTTCTATCCAACCGTATGCCAATATATAGAAAGACCGCAGTGAAGAAAAGCAGAACAATTAAGTCTAATACTGGTCCGTACAGTGTTCTCCCTTCAAGCGCATATCTAACCAAGTCATTTGAAAAAGTAAGCGGCGAAAACGCTGCCACACCTGCCCCCATTCTGGTAGGCTTTCAATGGGTATGTAGAGGATCGATCGCTATAGACAAACAGTTTGAAGAAGAACAGAAAGATGACATTTCCATAGGAAAGCGTTTTTTATTAGATTATCCTAAAATTTGTTAGAGGAAGCAAAATGCGCGGAAGCGTCTCAGGAAGGGCCGAGGATTATTTAAGAGCAGTATATGAAATTATTCAGCAAAAGGGCTACGCTCGCACGAAGGACATCTCAAAGGAGTTGAACGTTCAACAACCTACGGTTGTAGAGATGATGACAAAGCTGCATAACAAGGGATTTGTCGTATATGAAAAGTACGGTGACGTTTTGCTTACTCCACGAGGAAAAGATATTGCAGAAGCTGTCAAGGAGAGGTATCACACATTCGAAAAGTTTCTCGAATTAGTTTTGGTTCCAGAGGATATAGCCTCAAAGGATGCCCATCTGCTTGAACATTCGCTGCATCCAAAAACGATACTTCAATTCACAAGATTTGTCGCTTTTATCACTCATGCTTCCGCTACTGGACGCCCTGAGTTTGTTGCAAGATGGATGGAGCAGTTTAAGAAATACTGCGAAAAAGAAAAGCAAAATGCACCCCAGCGATAAACCTGCTGCTCTGGGCTTGGGAATACTCGTCATGAAGATTTTTGTGGCAGCAGTTTCCTACATGATCAGAGACCTCTATTGCCTTTTATGCTTCCGCAAGTGATTCGCTAATTAGAACAAAAACCTAGGAAAGAGATTGAGCATGAGTTTAGAAACTAAACTCGGTGACGGAAACCTTTTTATTAAATATACAGGTTATAGGCTTTTGGGAAAATAGGGGTAGTGAAAGAAATGGCTGAAGTTCAAAAAGAAGAGATGGGGTTTCCTATACTGGGTCAAAAGGCTCCTGATTTCGAAGCTGTGACCACACAAGGGACGTTGAGGCTTTCAGATTTCAAGGGCACTTGGCTCGTCTTGTTTTCTCATCCAGCAGACTTTACACCAGTCTGTACGACGGAGTTTATTGCTTTTTCTAACATCTACGATGAGCTAAAGAAGAGAAATGTTGAACTCTTAGGTTTGAGCGTGGACAGCGTTTCTTCTCATATTGCATGGATAAGAAACGTCGAGGAGAAGATGGGTGTCAAGATACCCTTCCCCATAATCGCTGACTTGAACAAAGAAGTTGCTAGAAAGTATGGAATGATACATCCAGAGCAGAGCAAAACCGAAACCGTTCGATGCGTTTTCGTGATTGACCCAGAAAGCAAGATAAGAGCCATGCTTTACTATCCACTCACCACCGGCAGAAACATGAACGAAATCTTAAGGTTGATAGATGCCCTACAGACGACTGACAAACACAAGGTGGCCACACCTGCCAACTGGAAGCCTGGGGATCCAGTCGTGATTCCTTCTCCGACAACAGCTGAGCAAGCAGAAGAGAGGCTTAAAGAAGGTTACGAGTGCAAAGACTGGTACCTCTGCATGAAGAAACTCCCAGAGAGCTGATGGCATGCCTTGCGTATCTCCAGATGGAAAACCCACATCAACTGGAATGGCAGTGCTGAGATCCTTAAAGAACGGAACATTATCTCCCGAAGAGATCACGAGCAAAACCGGCCAACCATTATTCCGAGTGAGAAGTGGCCTTCGAGAACTCAAAAACGCCGGATTCGTCGAGGAAACAGGCGATAAATATGGGCTCTCTGAAACTGGAAAAACAGTAGTTTAATGATACCCCGGTAGAGCACCAATCAACCTTCTCCTTTGGTTTCACATAAATATCAAGGAGGTGAAAAAGCTGAACAACGAATATTCTGCGAATGTGGACAGAAAGACAGTTGAAACGATATACTTTGAAGAAGCTGAAGCTGAAAAACTCGAACTTGTAAGAAAACATATGGGTCTAAAACAGAATAGAGAAGTAATCAGAGCTTTGATATGTGAAAAATGTGACGAAATCAAGCTTCTAGAAGAAAAGCAGCGTAAACAACAAATCGAGGAAGCAAAAGCTATGGAGTGTCTGGAAAAAGGCGAATACAAGTGTCCTATGTAACTTAATCTCGGTGGCTTATCTGCAAGCGCATACTAGGGCGGAACTGTGTCTGTGTCTGGAGCATATGACGTTATTTGTATGGGTCTTCCTTGGGTCAAAGCTAGTGCAGTTTTCTTTCTCGCGCTTTGCACCAGTCTCCACACTGTGCCCCTTGACACCCCCATTCTCTGTCCTGCCTCTTCTTGTGAT